>OGCI01000207.1_pt1 | contig 77073 bp, 54 predicted proteins | sample 1570021 | NCBI WGS metagenome assembly OGCI01 (sample SAMN06264664, study PRJEB24512) | hot springs metagenome | isolation source: Hot spring water | place: South Africa: Tshipise | collected 2015-06-21
GTCGAACCGCACCCCTGCCTGTGGGGCGCCAGCCGCGCCCAACCGCGGTTGGCCAATGGGGAAACCGGGGTTCCCCAGGCCCCCTCCCTACCGTGAACATACGGGGAAACCGGGGTTCCCCATCCCCTTGTCTGTGGAGGCGCCAGCCGCGCCCAACCGCGGTTGGCCAATGGGGAAACCGGGGTTCCCCAGGCCCCCTCCCTGAGGAGAGGGTATCGGACTCCGCTCCTCAGCAGGGGGGAGGCTGGAAAGGGAACGAAACGCCCGGGAGCCTCCCGTCGGACAGGAGCGCGGGAAAACCCGGTTTCCCCTACGTTCACCTCAACGGTCGGAGCGAGTCCGCGGGGAACTGCGCCTCGCAGACGTGGAGCAGGGCCCAGATAGTGCCCAGTTGCAAACCCATGTTCAGCACGTGCAGGTTCTCAAACACATTATGGGCCGCTACCGCGACAACCACCCCCAGTCCGCCGGCTGCCACTCCAGACCACAACCAGCCGCGCGCCGCCCGTACGGCACGCAGCGCCTGGGCCAGCACCGCGCCGATCAACAGCAGGTAGGCCGTCAGGCCAACCACACCAGCCTCGGCGGCGATATGCAGGTAGTAGTTGTGCGCGTGGCCCCGCGACCCATACCACGGCCGCACGCTGAACAGCGGCGCGTCAGGACCGGGGGTGCGCTCATAGGCGACGCTGTAGTTGCCTGGCCCGACACCGAGCAAGGGCCGGCTGCGGAACATGTTCCAGCCGGCCTGGAGATGGGCCATCCGCTCCACCACGGCGAAATTCTCGGGGGTCACAGCCACGCCGCGCACGTCGAAGAGGCGCAGGTTTCGCGCCAGGCTGATGGCGCGCTGCTCGACCGCATCTGGCAAGAGGCCGCCCCCACCGAGCGCCAGGAGCACTACCCCCACCCCGGCCACGGCTACCACGAGTTGTCGAACCAGCGCGCGCACGTCCCCGGGCAGCAAGACGAAGGCGGCGCCCAGCAGGGCGAGCATGCCGGCCATAGCGCCAAGCCACCCGCCTCGCGAGAAACTGGCGATCAGCGCCCCGCCGGTCAGCAGTGCCGCCACGCTCGCAAGCGCCAGGGTGAGGCGGGCCAGGCGACGCGACCCTCCTCTCGACAGGCCCACCAGGGCAAACAGCGCCAGCCCCACAGCCAGCGGCCAGGCCTGGTTCATGTACCCGGCGAACGAGTTGGGTTGCCCGATCGTTCCATAGGCCCGCACCCGCCCGCCCCCGATACCGAAACTCTCGGGGCCCAGCCCCAGGGCAAACTGGACCAGGCCCAGCGCGCCTGTCGCTGCCGGGGCGGCCAGCAGGCAGAGCAGCAGGCCCTGAACCCGCCAGGAGGAGGCGCCGGCCCTCCCTTCCACCCCCCGCCTGGCCCCCAGGGCGCGCAGGGCCAGCACATAGACCAGCAGCACCGTGGCCCACCGCGCCGTCTCACGCAACCCTTCGGCGCGGCTAAAGGGCGTAAACACCGCCGAAAGCCCCAGCGTCCACACAAAGACAGCCAGGGGCGCGAAGAGCGCCCCCAGGGCCAGCGGTTGCTCGGGGAAGGCAAGCACGTGGAGACCCAGACTGGCCGCCGCGAGCAGCAGGGCCGCCTGGGTCACCGTCAGTCCGCCAGGCAGGAGCCAGACCTCCTGCACCGGCACCGACAGCACCAGCAGATACAGCGCCCAGATCGGGTCGAGCAGGGCCAGGGTAGCGGCCACAGCGCCCACCACGAGCAGCGCGGCCAGGGTGAGTGGCAGGGTTGCCACGCCCAGGCCCAGAGCGACGGCGCTGACCAGGGCCACCAGCCACACGCGCCACGCGCTCGCCCCGGCGCCCCGGGTCCTCACGCGCCAGCCCATCACCTACAACTCACCCCGGCGCCGAAGCTCTTCGCGGAACCAGGGAATGGTCTGCTCCAGCCCCGCTTCCAGAGACACCAGCGGCTCCCAGCCCAGCACGCGGCGCGCTTTGGCAATGTCCGGCTGGCGCACCTGTGGATCATCGCGGGTGCGCAGATCCTTATACACGATAGGACTCTTGCTGCCGGTCAGTTTGATCACCACATCGGCGAACTCTCGAATCGTAAACTCGCCGGGATTACCGATATTGACCGGCTCAACTTCATCGGAGAACAGCAGGCGATAGACCCCTTCAACCAGATCGCTCACATACTGGAAACTGCGGGTCTGCGAACCATCGCCATACACTGTAAGCGGTTCATTTTTCAGAGCCTGCTGGATAAAATTAGGCACCACCCGGCCATCCCGCAGGCGCATCCGCGGCCCATAGGTATTAAAGATCCGCACGATGCGAGTATCGAGGCCGTGGTAATTATGGTAGGCCATCGTCATGGCCTCGGCAAACCGCTTGGCCTCATCGTAGACCCCGCGCGGCCCGACGGGGTTGACATGACCGTAGTAGCTCTCCGGCTGGGGATGCACCTGGGGATCGCCGTACACCTCGGACGTAGACGCCAGCAAAAAGCGCGCCCCCTTGGCCTTGGCGAGGCCCAGGGCCTTGTGCGTGCCCAGAGCGCCAACCTTCAGAGTCTGGATGGGCAGTTCCAGGTAGTCAATAGGCGAGGCCGGCGAAGCAAAGTGCAGGATCGCATCGAGCGGCCCATCAACGTAGATATAGTTCGTAACGTCGTGCTTGATGAACATGAAGCGAGGATGGCCCGCGAGGTGCGCGATATTATCCGTGGTGCCGGTGATCAGATTATCCATCGCGATCACCTCGTGGCCCTCGCTGAGAAACCGATCAGTCAGATGGGAGCCAAGGAATCCGGCGCCACCGGTAATAAGCACGCGCATGCTGAGCCTTCCCTCTCCGTGGTCAATAGGCGCCGCGACCACTGATCAGCACTGGAATAAGCATCAGCAGGATGCGCAGATCCATGCTCACTGACCAGTTCTCGGCGTAGTAGATATCGAGCCGCACCTGTTCATCGAACGACATATCGCTTCGTCCCAGGGCCTGAGCGAGCCCGGCGCACCCCGGCAATACCTCCAGCCGGCGACGGTGCCAGGGTTCATAGCGCGCCACCTCGTCGGGAAGCGCAGGACGGGGACCAATCAGGCTCATCTCCCCATGCAGCACGTTCCAGAACTGCGGCAATTCGTCGAGGCTACTCCGGCGCAAGAACCGCCCCAGGCGGGTGATGCGCGGGTCGTCGCGCATCTTAAATAACGGTCCATCGGCCTCATTCCGCGTTGCCAGGGCGGCCTTCTGCGCCTCAGCATCGGGCACCATCGTTCGGAACTTGTAGCACACAAACGGCTGGCCACCCTTGCCGACGCGCACCTGGCGAAACAGTACCGGACCGCGCGAATCGAGCTTGATCAGCAGCGCGATGAGCGCCGCCAGGGGCACCACAAACGGAGCGGTCAGGAGCACCGTCGTCACATCAATGGCGCGCTTGAGCAGCAGATTGGCGCCACTCAGCCGGATCTCCTTGGGCCGCAGCAACGGCACTCCGCTGAGTTGCAGCACATCCACCCGGTCGAAGCTCAACTGGTACACGTCTGGAGCGAGCTGGTACTTCACCCCCAGGCGCTGACAAACGGCCACCAGTTCCGGCAAACGCCCCTGCTCCGACAACGGCAGGGCCAGAATGACCTGCTGCGCGCCACTCTGCACAACGGCCCGCTCCAGGTCATCCACCGTGCCCAGGTGGCGATAGACTCGCGTGGCCCGGCCATTCTCAACGATGGGCCGATCGTCCACATACCCCACCAGCGTATAGCCCAGCCCTGGCGACGAGGCGATGCCATTCATCACCTGCTGGCCCAGGCCGGTTCCACCGACCACCAGCACCCGATCCTGGCCGGCCCCGTGAGACCAGCGCCAGTGCCGCACGCTCGCGAGCGCGATCCGCCAGCCGCTGAGAAGGGCGAAGATACTTACGCCGGCGAAGGCAAAGATCAACCGCGAGTAGTAAAACGGTTTGTAGAGGAAGACAAAAATGATCAACAGAGCCAACCCGGTAACCAGGCTGTTAAAGATGATACCGAGTTGATCGAACAGGCTCAACCGGGGAGAAGTTCGATACAGGCCCCGACCGGCGAAGCGCAGCGCCAGGAACAGCATCAGCGGCAGGACCGAGGGGAGCAAAAAGGCCTTGAACTCCACCTGGTTCATTGTCGCGACTTCGAGCACGACGCGGTCGAAGGGTGGAGGCCAGTCGGCCAGGTAGCGCAACCAGTAGGCAATCGCAAAACCGGCGAAGATCAGCGCCTGATCGAGGGCCACCACCCCCACCAGGGCCAGACGACGCAGACGCCGCCCAACCCAGGGCTGATCCGTGGAAGGCAATACCGGCTGAGTGGTCTGGTGGATGCTTCTGTCCATCCGGGTTCTCCCGCCTACCCGGCCGTTGCGAGCGGGGCCGACGCGCCCGCGCCGCCAGGCAGAGCAGGGGCAGGGCTCCGCCTGTTGCTCTACCACTAGCTACTCACGCCGGCCCGGTCGGAGACGAGCCGTAACGTGGTGGATAACGCGCAAGATCCTGACTCGAGTGCGGCGACCCATGCGACTATCGATCGGCTGGCGTGCGAGCTGAATATACGCGGATTGTACCATACAACCCGGGAGCGCCACCGGTCCAGCGCTCCGCAGGCCGCGAGGAGACGTAGCCCCCTACGGCGGGATACATCAGGGCTAACGTTGCTGTCAGACCACCTGCTGCGTACCGTCGTTGACGCCATCTCCAGCATCAGTGGCTCGGGAGCGGAGACTCTCCAGGTACAGAGAGATACCGGGAATCGCTGCGACCATCAGCATGAGCGCGAGAAGAACAAGCCAGGCCATATGTCCTCTACAATCCTCACCCCGTGCGGATCTCAAATGCTTCCAGGGCAAGTCTGCCGCAAGGAGGGCTTGCCCTGCTTGAAGAACCCTCAACTCCTGGTAGTGATACCGCCAGCGCAGCTTACAGGCATGTTGAGACCCGGCACAGAACGCTCAAGCGACACAACTTCCTGCTGGCCTGCCTTGCATCATCGAAAGGCTCTCTATCCTACCACACTTGCGGCAGCGCGCAAGCAGCGGTAGAACCCTGGCGCGACCAGGCCCCGGTTTCTGGTATCATAGTGTTCGTTCGATGCGGTTTCGTCGCACAGCGACACGATGAACATGGGCTGTCTCCTGGGAGGGCTTGCCGCCCCTGCAGGCAGGGAGATGGGGAAACCTGGTTTCCCCATCTGTAGGAGTAAACGATGCGCCGTAACGCTGCCAACGCCGGGCAACCGCCAGAGGAAACCGCAGCATCCCGCCAGGTCGCGTTCCGGGCCAGCGAAAGTCTGATCGAGCGCCGCATCCGCGAGGCTGAGGCCGCGGGCATGTTTCAGAACCTGCCCGGCGCGGGCAAACCACTACCCCCGGACGACGACGCCCACGTGCCCGAGGATCTGCGCGCTGGCTATCGCTTGTTGAAGAATGCGGGCTACGCTCCCTCGTGGATCGAGCTGCAAAAGCACATTTACGCCGAGCTTGCCGATCTGGAGCGCTGGCTGGACCGTATCACCCGGCGCTGGGCAAGGACCGGCCCCCTGGAGCGAGAGCGTCTACGCGCGGAGTACGAGCAGAAGCTGCGGGACCTGAACCGGCAGATCACCACCTACAACCTCATCGCGCCACCTGCGGCCGGGCAACTGCCGCTGCGCCGGCCCGGCCGCGAGCTGGCCGATTAAGGGTTTCTCGGTTACGCGGATGATCGTCCGGGCGGGCGACACCCTCCCGGCTCCTCCCCCCGTCGGGCCGTGCCCACCCGGCGTCCTCTTTGACCCGGGGCAGGGGAATGGGGAAACCCGGTTTCCCCATCCCACCCGAACTCAGGCGGCGCGAGCGGCAGCCGGCTTCAGCTCCTCGGTGCCCTCGGCGGCATTCTCGATGCGCGCCACCGCCTCGCGCGGCATCACGGTCCAGAACAGGTTGCGGTAGTTCTCCCAACGGGCGAGGATTTCGGCGCCACGGGGACTGCCAGTCAGCTCGACGTGGCGGCGGATCAACTGCTGCACCCGGGCCTCGTCGCGGGCGCTCATGGGCCGCAGTTCGATCAACTGCGGGTTGTAGCGCCGCTCGAAACTGCGGGTCTCATCCAGCACATAGGCGATGCCGCCGGTCATCCCGGCGCCGAAGTTGCGCCCCGTTGGCCCGAGGATCACAACCGCGCCGCCGGTCATGTACTCGCAGCCGTGGTCGCCCACGCCCTCCACCACGGCGACGGCCCCGCTGTTGCGCACAGCGAAGCGCTCACCAACCTGACCCGCGGCGTAGAGTTCGCCGCCGGTGGCGCCGTAGAGCAGCGTATTGCCGGCGATGACGTTCTCGTACCAGGCGAAGCGCGCCCGGGAGTCGGGGGCAACCACGATCACGCCACCGGCCATACCCTTGCCCACGTAGTCATTCGCCTCGCCGGTCAGACGCAACTCTACCCCCGGCGCGTTGAAGGCGCCGAAACTCTGCCCGGCGCTTCCCCGCAGGTGAATGGTGATCGTCCCCGGCGGCAGGCCCTTATCGCCGTAGATCTGGCCGATAGCGCCTGCGAGGCGGGCGCCGACGCTCCGATCGCGATTGCGGATCGCATAGCTCAGGGTCACCGGGCCGCGAGCGGCCAGGGCGCTGCGGGTATCGAGCATAATGCGGTCATTGAGCGTATCCTCTGCCGGCAGGAGGTTACCCTTACCGGCGTGGCGAATCTCGTGATCGGCGATCATACGCGCCGCGCCGAGGACAGGCGTCAGATCCAGTTCATCGGCGCCGGGGTAGCCGGTGTGGCGCTGCCGCAAGAGGTCGGTGCGGCCCACCGCCTCATCGAGCGAGCGCAGGCCGAGGGAGGCCAGGATCTCGCGGATCTCCTGGGCGATGTAGCGGAAGAAGGCCATAACCATCTCGGGCTTGCCGGGGAACCTGGCGCGCAGTTCGGCGCGTTGCGTAGCGATACCGACGGGGCAGGTGTTATTGTGGCAGGCGCGGGCCATAATACAGCCCTCGGCCACCAGGGCCGCCGTGCCGAATGAAAACTCGTCGGCGCCGAGGAGCGCGGCCATCACCACATCGCGCCCTGTCTTCAGCCCGCCGTCAGCGCGCACGCGCACCCGCCCGCGCAGCCCGTTGAGCACCAGGGTCTGCTGGGTTTCGGCCAGGCCCAGCTCCCAGGGCAACCCAACGTTTTTGATGCTGCTGAGCGGCGCCGCGCCGGTACCGCCGGCGTGTCCGCTGATCAGGATAATGTCGGCGTAGCCCTTGGCAACGCCAGCGGCGATCGTGCCCACGCCAGCGGTAGCCACCAGCTTGACACTGACGGTGGCGTTGGGGTTGACCTGCTTGAGATCGTAGATCAGTTGCGCCAGATCCTCGATACTGTAGATATCGTGGTGCGGTGGGGGCGAGATCAGCGCCACACCGGGAACAGTATGGCGAATACGGGCGATCTCCTCGTTGACCTTGTGGCCGGGCAACTGCCCACCCTCGCCCGGCTTAGCCCCCTGGGCCATCTTGATCTGCAACTCGCTGGCGCTAGCCAGATAGGCCGGCGTCACACCGAAGCGCCCCGAGGCCACCTGCTTGATGCGGCTGTTGCGCTCATCTTTGAAGCGCTCGGCGTCCTCGCCGCCCTCACCGCTGTTGGCCAGACCGCCCAGGCGGTTCATGGCGATCGACAGCGTCTCATGAGCCTCTTTGCTGGTCGAGCCGTGGCTCATCGCCGCGGTGCTGAAGCGCCTGACAATCGCCTCAATCGGTTCAACCTCATCGAGTGGCACGGGCGGACCGGCGGGCACCATCTCCAGCAGATCGCGCAGTTCCGTGGGCGGGCGGGCGTGTACCAGATCGGCGTAGGCGCGGTAGAGCGCGTAGCCTTCGGGACTGATGCGGTCGCGGCTATCGCCGTTGAGGGCATAGGGGTTCTGCACTGCCCGGTGCAGGGCGTGGATGACGGCGGGGCTGAAGGCGTGGTACTCGCCGTCCTTCTTGAACTTGTAGAACCCGGGGTGCGGCAGCGCCGGGGCGGCATCGCCGAAGGCGCGGCGCTGGCGGGCGCGCACGTCGTGCTCCAGCTTCTCCAGGCCCACGCCACCGATGCGCGACGGCGTGCCGGTGAAGCACGTATCGATCAGGTGCTGGTCAAGGCCCACCGCTTCGAAGATCTGCGCGCCGCAGTAGCTATCGAGGGTGGAGATGCCCATCTTTGACATCACCTTGAGCAACCCCTTCTCGAGCGAGACGATCAAATTGTGTTCGGCCTCTTCGGCCAGGGTGCGCGAGCGTGGATCATCGCGCACCTTCTCGACGGGAGCGCTGGCTGCCTTTTGCCGCAGGGCCTCACGCTCCAGGGCGATCTGGCGCACGCTGGCAAGGGCCAGGTAGGGATTGACCGCCTCGGCGCCATAGCCGGTCAGACAGGCCAGGTGGTGCACCTCGCGCAGTTCGCCGGTTTCGGCCACCAGGCTGCACAGCGTGCGCAGGCCCGTGCGGATCAGGTGATGGTGGACAGCGCCGACGGCCAGGAGCGCGGGCACCGGCGCGTGGGAGGGGTCCACACCCCGATCGCTGATGATCAAGATCGACACGCCGCTGCGCACGGCCTCGGCAGCTTCGACACGCAAACGCTCCAGCGCCTCGGCCAGCGTCTCATCAGGGCGGAGCAGGGCCATCACGGTGGCCACGCGGAGCGCCGGGTCGCTCTGCGCGCGCACAGCGGCGATCTGCGCGTCCGTCAGCACCGGCGAGGTCAGTTGAAGCAGATGGGCATGTTCGGGCGTCTCGGTGAGCACATTGCCGCGCCGACCCAGGGCGACGCTGAGCGACATCACCATCTCTTCGCGCAGCGGGTCAATCGGCGGGTTGGTCACCTCGGCGAAGCGCTGTTTGAAGTACTGGTAGAGCGGGCGGCCCAGTTCTAACTGCGAGAGCACCGCCGCGGGCGTATCATCGCCCATGGAGCCTACCGGCTCGTGGCCGGTGCTGGCCATAGGTTTCAGAATAACGCTCAACTCCTCGGCGGTATAGCCAAAGGCCATCTGCAACGGCGGCAAATCGGCGTCCTTCAGGGCATCCGCTTCCGGGGCTGCCAGCTCCGAGGGCAGCGCGCACAGATGCTGGCCAACCCAGGCGCTGTAGGGGCGAAGACCGGCGAGGTAGCTCTTCACATCTTCGTTGGTGAAGAAGTGGCCGGTGGCAGTATCAACGGCGATCATCTGCCCGGGACCGAGCTTACCCTTGTGAACGACGCGGCGATCATCCACACTCACTGCGCCAACTTCAGATCCGGCGAACACCAGCCCATCATCGGTGACAATGTAGCGCGCAGGACGCAGGCCGTTCCGGTCGAGGGCCGTACCCACAATACGCCCGTCGGAGAAGGTCAGGGCAGCGGGGCCATCCCACGGCTCGATCAGGCAGGCGTGGTACTGGTAAAAGGCGCGCAGGGCCGGCGGCAGATCGGGCACCTTCTCCCAGGCCTCGGGCACCAGCATGGTCAGCGCGTGGCGAATGTCGCGCCCGCCGATCACCAGCAACTCAAGGGCATTATCGAGCATCGCCGAGTCGGAGCCACGCTCATCGAGGACCGGCGTGAGGGCTGCCGGGCCATCCACCGGACCGGCGGCGAGAAAATCAGCGGGCAGGTGCAGCACCGCCTGGCGCGCGCGCATCCAGTTGGCATTGCCCTGGATGGTGTTAATCTCGCCATTATGGGAGAGCATGCGGAAGGGCTGCGCCCGCTCCCAGGTGGGGAAGGTATTGGTCGAATAGCGCTGGTGGTACACCGCGATAGCGGTGGTAAAGGCCGGGTCGCGCAGATCGTGGTAGAAATTGGCCAGATGGCTGCCGAGGAGCAACCCCTTGTAGACAACCGTGCGGCTGGAGAGCGAGGGCACGTAGGCGGCGATATGCTCGCGCAGGAAGGCGGCCTCGATCGCCTTGCGGACCAGGTACAGGGTGCGCTCAAAGGCGACATCGTCGAGACCGGCGGGGCGAGCAATCAGGGCCTGGCGGATCAACGGCATCGCCACCCGCGCGCGCTGCCCGAGGGCCTCGGGGTCAACCGGAACGTCGCGCCAGGCCAGGAGCGTCAGGTTGCGCTCAGCGAGGGCCCGGGCGACGATGGTACACGCAGCCGCGCTGGCGCCCTCGGCCTGCGGCAGAAAGAACATTCCCACCGCCAGATCCGCCGGCTGCAACGTGATGCCCTGGCGACGCAACTCGCGGAGCATCAACTCGCGTGGGATCTGGGTGAGCACGCCAGCGCCATCGCCTGTTTTCGCATCGTCGGCGACCGCGCCGCGATGCTCCAGGTTTCCGAGGGCCTCAAGGGCCATGGAGAGGATCTCGTGGCCGGGCTGACCACTGATCCGGGCGACAAAGCCGATCCCGCAGGCGTCGTGCTCAAAACGCGGGTCGTACAATCCGTGAGCGTCGCGCACAGGAAGTTGCATCGTTACCACCTTACACTCAAGAAAAAACAGACAAACGCCCGCCGAACCCTCGGGCCTTCGAGGGAGTGGCGGGCATCATCGGCGTATCAGTTTGCCGATACCGGCGGATACATAAACCGCCCCGTAGCGCATCGTTGCGCCGACGAGGCCGGGTGGGCAGAGGACCTTGGCCCGAATGGAGCGACCCTGTATGCTTGCGCGAACCTGCCAGACGAGCCGGAGGGTGCAAAAAGCCGCCGGAGTCATCCATTGAACTTCCGGCAGCGCTTCACTGCACCGCACAGATAGGGAATCATTAATTTCGTGTTATGTAGGACTATACAATGTTCTGGGGGTACTGTCAATATCACTATCCAATCATCGCAGCAGCATTTTGTGCGGAAGATCCAAGCGAAGGGTGAGTGGGGCGTTGCAATTCACGCTGTTCGGCTGCTTTGCCTTGCTATGGGCCGCGCCCTCCCACACCTGCCCGTCCACCACCCGTGCCGGACTCAAGAACGCTCCTGCTCTCCCGTGGCTTCGCGTTGCGCGGTGTGGATGCGCTCTCTGATATCACGCACCGAGGCAAAGAGCAAATCGAGGGCCAGCATTTCGCGGCGCTCAAGCTCCAGGATCCTGGCGATGTGCAACTGCTGCCCGTGCTCCAGGCGCGCCGTATCGCGGGTGAGGCGCTGTTCGAGTTCGCGCAGGAAGCTATCGAGGCGTTCCAGCCAGGTAGTGAGCTGGCGCAGGTGCTGCTCATCGGCCTCCTGGAGGGCGCTGATCTTCTCATCGGCCTGTAAACGCACGTCCTCCAATCGCTCCTGGTTCATCAGGAAGCGCTCGGTGGAGATGCGTTCGATGCGTTTGATGTCGGCGACCAGATCGGGCAATTTTGCCGCCACCTCGCTGATCTGTTTAGGCAAGGCCTCGGCAAACAGTTCGATGTGCTGGCGAATATCATCGAGGCGCGCGATGCGCGAGGCATGCTCCTCCAGCACGCTATGCACATCGGTGACCAGTTGCTGCGCCTCGACCGCCTGCCGTCGCAGGCTTTGTTTTTCGACCTGCAACTCTTCGGCTACCCGCCGCACCTCCTGCACCGCTGCCGCGTCGGCCTCGCGCAGCCGGTCAAGCTGCAGCAGTATCTGGCGCTGGCGATCATCAAACTCCTTGATCTGCGACTGGATGGTGGCGATCTGCCGCTCGGTTTGTTCGATCCGCCCCAGCCAGGGGATCACAAAGTCGCGATCCTGCTTGCGGGCCTCGGCCACCTGCTGGATCTGGGACTGGAGATCACGGATGGGGCGCACGCCCTCCTCGATCTTGATGAGCGCTCCGGCTACTTCTTTGCGCAGGGCCACCACATCGCGACGCACACCTTCGCCGGACTGGCGCGTCTCCTCCACGTGGCGCTCGAAGAGGCTCTGCACCTGCCCCACCAGGGCCTCGGTTTTCCGCACCTGTTCGACAACCAGGTTGTATTTGTTGGATTGCTCTTTCAACAACCGCCGTAGTTCGTCGATCTGGCCCTGCAGGTAGACCAGTTGGGATTGTTCGTGAATGCGCAGGCGCTCCTCTTCGTATTTGGCGGTGCGATCGGGATTGGTCATCGAGGGTTCCTTTCGAGGGGAGGTGGGAGTGTGCAGCCCTCCCGGGGGCCTCCCGCGAAGTGAAGGGGTAGTGGCGACGGGGGACCTTGTTTGCCCATCGCCCCGGCCCGAGGGAATGGAAACGCGATTCTCCTGGGAGGGCTGCGCCCTCGGAAACCCTCCTCGTCGGGAGGGGCATGGGCAAGCGAGGGGTTCCCATCGCTTTGCTCACCGTAGCGCAGCCAGCGCCGCGGCCAGATCGAGCGCCCCGCTGTAGAGCGCCTTGCCGACAATCGCGCCCTCAACCCTGAGGCGCACCAGGCGCTGCAGGTGCTCGATGCTGGTAATGCCGCCACTGGCGATAACCGCCGGGCCGTTGAGGCGTTGCAGCTCGGCCAGGGCCGCGAAGTTGGGTTCGGTAAGCGTCCCATCGCGACTGATGTCGGTGTAGATCACCCGGCGCACGCCGAGGTTGCCCATACGCGCCACCAGGTCGGTCGCCAGCACCGGGGCCAGGCTGGTCCACCCCGCGGTTGCGACCAGGCCATCGCGGGCGTCTACGCCGACGACGATCCGGTCAGCGAAGCACGCCACCAGCCGGGCTACCAGTTCGCTCTGCTCCACCGCAGCCGTGCCCAGGATCACCCGATCAACCCCCAGGGACAGCACGGCGCTGATATCTTCTTCCCGGCGCAGCCCTCCCCCCAATTGCACAGGGATGCCGACGGCCTGCACGATGGCAATCACCGCGTCTGTGTTGGTAGGGCGACCGTTGCGTGCCCCATCGAGATCAACCACGTGCAGGCGGGGCGCCCCCAGGGCTTCCCAGCGTCGCGCCACGCCTACCGGGTCCTCACTGTAGACCGTCGCCTGGGCGAAGTCGCCCTGGTAGAGCCTGACGCAGTGACCGTCTTTGAGGTCAATAGCAGGGATAACTTCCATTGTCTACCGTTCCTCGCGGCTCACCGCTCCCGGGGAAGCCGATACCCGTGAACGCGACCCGGCCAGGGTGGCGAAGTTGCGCAACAGTTGCAGCCCGCAGCGGCCCGATTTCTCGGGGTGAAACTGCACGGCGGCCAGGTGATCGCGAATGATCACACTGGGGAAGACCAGACCATACTCGGTGCGCCCGGCCACTATGGTCGGGTCGTCAACGTCGCAGTAGTAGGAGTGTACGAAGTAGAAATCGCTCCCATCGGGGATGCCGGCGAAGAGCGGATGGCTGGCGAAGGGAGGGGCGTAGCGCACCTGGTTCCAGCCGATCTGCGGGATCTTGCCAGCCGAGTCGGGCAAGCGGCGCACCGTGCCGCCGACAATACCCAGACAGGGGTGCGGCCCGAACTCCTCGCTGGCCCTTAGCAGCACCTGCATCCCCACACAGATCCCCAGGAACGGCCGGCCCATGGCCACGACCTGCGGCAGGACGGCAGCGAGGCCCAGGGCTTCGAGGCTGCGCATCGTATCCGCGGTCGCGCCGACTCCCGGCAGCACCACCGCTGTGGCGGAGAGCACCACCGCCGGATCATCGGTGACCGTCAGGTCGGCGTCCACGTGGCGCAGGGCCCGCACCACGTTCGGCAGGTTCCCCGCACCATAGTTGATTACCGCAATGCTCATGCATCCTCTTTGCAGATTGCAGATACAGGTGTGTTACGCCGGGGAGGGGTGCAAGGAAACCGGGTTTCCCTGCACCTCAGGAGCGCGAGCAAGCCCGACGCGCGCGTTCCCCCCGCAAGGTCTCTCCTATCTCCGGGCCAGCAACGGGTGCCGCTGCTGCAGGGTGGCAATCACGCGCTGCACCTCGGACAGTGGCTCAGGGGCATTCACCTCGCCGATGGGGTCCGGTCCGGCGTCCTGACCCAGGAGCAGGCGCAGCGAGGCCACCACGCATGCGCTCAGGGCCTCGAGGTTGTAGCCGCCCTCGAGCACCATCACAATCTGGCCATCGCAGAGTTCCTCGGAAAGGCTGATGAGCGTCTGTGTGATGTTTGCATAGCCTTGTACGGAGAGCACCATCGGGCCGAGGGGGTCGCTCCAGTGCCCGTCGTAGCCTGCAGAGACCAGGATGAGCTGTGGCTGGAAGCGCCGCAGCGCAGGGGCGATCACCTGCTCGAAGACCAGCGCGTAGCCCTGATCGCCGGTGCCGAAGGGCAGCGGCAGGTTCAGGGTGGCGCCGGGCGCCTTCGCGGCGCTGCCCATCTCGCCGACGCTGCCTGTGCCGGGATAGAACGGCGCCGCGTGGGTTGAACAGAACAGCACCCGCGGTTCTTCGTAGAAAATATCCTGGGTTCCATTGCCGTGGTGCACATCGTAGTCCACAATGGCGACCCGTTGCAGGCCGAAGTGATCGAGGGCGTAGCGCGCAGCTACGGCGACATTGTTGATCAGGCAGAAGCCCATCGCCCGGCCGGGGGTGGCGTGGTGGCCAGGTGGCCGCACCAGGGCAAAGGCGTTGTGCGCCTGGCGCTGGATCACCGCCTCTACCGCGTTGATCGCGCCGCCGGCGGCGAGCACCGCCGCTTCCCACGAGTCGGCGGTCACGTAGGTATCAACGTCGAACTGACCGCCGCCGTAGCTGGCAAACTGGCGGATCTTGCGGAGCAGATCCGCCGTATGGACAGCCAGGAGCGCCGCTTCGGGCGCCGGGTGGGGGGTGAGGTTGTGCACGTGCCGGCGCAGGCCGCTGCTTTCCAGCGCGGCCCGGATGGCCTGGAGCCGCGCGGCCTGTTCCACGTGCCCGTGCCAGGTATGGGCGTCGAAGGTCGGATCGGTAAGAACTGCTGTCGTGCGCATCGCTGCGAACTCCTGGCGCTGACATGCTCCGCGCCGCCCGCGGCACGGATCGCAGGGCTGGAGGCAGCGGCGCTAGCCAGTGCGAATGCATGATAGCCCGTATTGTACCGCAGTTTGACATCCGGCGCGTAAGCTGCTACGCTAATGGAGCAACGGGGCGTGGCTCAGCCTGGTAGAGCACCGCGTTTGGGACGCGGGGGTCGTGGGTTCAAATCCCTCCGCCCCGACCACGGTTTCGCCGCCGTGCGGATCACACAACGCCGGATGCCAGCGCATGCAGCGCCGGCGCCGGCGTTGTCTAACGTAGGGAGGGTGCGCGTGGACGTGGCTCTCCCCTACCGTCGTGGAATGCCGCGCAGCGGCCCGAGGAGAAGGAGCGCGTAGGCGTGCGCGAATGTCTCGCCGCTTGCGCCGTTGCGGAATGCCGCGCAGCGGCCCGAGGAGAAGGAGAGCGAGGCGCCGAGCCTCGTAAGGAGAGCGTATGGCCACTATTTTGCTCGTCGAAGATGATGCGACCCTCGCCGAAACCTTACGCTACAACATCGAACGCGAAGGGTACGGCGTGCTCATGGCCTCCGACGGGGTCCAGGGGCTTGAACTGGCCCGCCGCGAGCGTCCCGATCTGGTAGTTCTCGACATTATGCTCCCGCGTCTCGATGGCTTTTCGGTGTGCCGAATCCTGCGTCAGGAGAGCGATGTGCCGATCATGATGCTGACCGCGCGCCAGGATGAGGTTGATCGGATTGCTGGCCTGGAACTCGGCGCCGATGATTACGTCAGCAAGCCCTTCAGTCTGGGCGAGATGCTTGCCCGCCTGCGGGCGATCATGCGGCGCAGCGAGCGGCAGCCCCGGCAGGGGCGCGAGGTGCTCGAGGCTGGCGCGCTCCGCGTCGATACCAGCAGTCGTCGCGCCTGGCGCGAGGGCCAGGAACTAATCCTCCCCCAGAAGGAGTTCGATCTCCTTACCTGTCTTATCCGCAACCACGGCATCGCCCTCTCGCGCGACCTGCTCCTGGAGCGTGTCTGGGGGCTGGATTTTGTCGGTGACAGCCGCACCGTTGATGTGCATATCCGCTGGCTGCGCGAGAAGATCGAGCCGGACCCCGGGCGCCCACGCTACATTCAGACGGTGCGTGGGGTGGGCTACCGCTTCGAGGTCCCTGAAGCCTGAGCAATGACCACGCTCACCATTGCGCTTGCAGTGGCGCTGGCGGCGAGTCTCGCCCTCAGCGCCTGGCTCTGGTGGCGCCTGGCGCGCGTTACGCCCCCGCCCTCCAGTGAGGCGGCGCCACCGGTCGATCCGTTTGCTCCCCTCCAGAATCACCTCTTTCAGAGCGCCATGGCCGCGCTCGACTCCGGGTTGATCGTGGTTGACCTGGAGCGCCAGATCCGCCTGGTGAACCGCCGGGCCGAACAGTTGCTCGAGCCGGCGATCAACCCCCTCGGCCAGGGGCTGATCGTGCTTCTGCGCGATCACCAGGCCGACACGCTGGTGGCCGAAACCCTGCGTGACGGTGAGGCCCGCGAGATGGCGATGAAACCGATCTCCAGCGGCCGCACCTTGCGCGTGCAGTGCAGCCCCATCGGTCCCGATGGGCGCATCATCGGCGCTCTGCTCCTCATCCGTGACATAACTCAGTTGAGCATGCTCGAACGCTCCCGCCGCGATCTGGTGGCGAATGTCTCCCACGAACTCCGCACCCCGCTGGCATCGCTCAAACTGCTGGTCGAAACTTTGCAGTCGAAGCCGCCACCCGAAGTGGCGCAGCGCATGCTCGGCCAGATGGCCCAGGAGGTTGATGCCGTTACCCAGCTCGTGGACGAGTTGCACGAACTCTCGCAGATCGAGTCGGGGCGCGTCACCCTGAAACTGGCGCCAACCCCCATCCGCCCGGTTGTGGAACGGGCCCTGGAGCGCATCAAGCCTCAGGCCGACCGCAAGCAGATCGCCATTGCGGCAGAGTTCCACGATGCGGCCTCGTGCGCGCTGATCGATGGCGACCGGGTGGGCCAGGTGTTGCTCAACCTGCTGCACAACGCGGTGAAGTTCAGCGCCCCCGGGGGCAGCGTGACTGTGCGCACGGCACTGGTGAACCACAACGGCGACACAGAGCATGATGAGCAGTATCCGGGCGGCCCGTGGTTACAGGTGAGCGTGATCGACACGGGTATCGGCATCCCTGCCCAGGAACTGCCGCGCATTTTCGAGCGCTTCTACAAGGTCGATCGCGCCCGCACGCGCAATGCCGGGGGCACCGGCCTGGGCCTGGCCATCGCCAAGCACCTCGTCGAAGGCCACGGCGGGCGTCTGTGGGCTATCAGCGTCGAGGGCCAGGGGAGTACGTTCAGCTTCACCTTGCCCGCGGCGTGATAGCCATTCTGCTCGCTGGCATGGCGCTGGATCAGCTTCAGAGCCTGGCTGAAAAGCCCCCGCAAGACGCCGCCCTGTTGCACCGTCTGCCCTGGGCAGTGGGATATGGGGCGGCTGCGCTGCCAGGCGCGATTCGCGAGGCGCACAACACCCGAATGCACGTATGCTTGGGAGGGCGAAGCCCTCCCAAACCCTCCCCCAGGCAGGGGCCCGGGGAGAGGGTTTCCCCGATAATGCCACAGCCCTGCCACACGGTCTCCAGGCGACGCTACCCTGTTCGGACAACCTCTCAATCGTAACGGACCGGCGCCGTCGCTTGATCCGTGCGTTTAATCACCACCATCGTGATGTCATCGGCCTGGCTCTGGCCACCGGCGAAATCGTTGACGGCGGCGAGCACGGCGTTGATGATCTCCTGGGGGCCGTGATGAGCATTGGCGTGGAGCACGGCGGCGAGACGGTCGTCGCCGAAGAGTTCGCGTTTGCTGTTCATGGCCTCGGTAATGCCATCGGTGTAGAGGAGCAGCACATCGCCGGGATGCAGGGTGAGGGCGATCTGTTCGAAGCGCGGATCGGGCACGATGCCGAGCACGATGCCCTGGGCGCGCAGCGGGCGCACCTGGCCGGTGGCGACTTCGTAGAGCAGGGGGTAATTGTGCCCGCCGTTGGCATAGCTCAGCGCGCCGGTGCGCGGTTCGAGCACCGCATAGAAGGTGGTCACAAACAGGCCGGCCCGCGAGTCGGCCAGAATGAGTCGGTTGGCGCGCTGGAGCACCTCGGCGGGCTGGCGACCATCAATCGCGCTGGCGCGTAGCAGCGTGCGCGAGAGGGCCATAAACAGCGCCGCGGGCACACCCTTGTCGGTCACATCGGCGATCACCACGCCAAGGCGCTGCGCCGTGGAGAGATCGGGCATCTCCGGGGCGGCCAGACGTCCGCCGCGGAAAGTGAACTCGCGCCGGGGCGGGTCGCCGACCGGTAGCGTCTGCCCGTGGGCGGCGGGAAGGGCGATGAAATCGTAGAAGTCGCCGCCGACCTGCCGCGCAGCGCGGTAGTAGGCTTCGATCTGAAATCCGGGCACACGGGGGCAGCAGTTGGGCAGGAAACTGGCCTGGATCTCACGGGCCAGGTCGAGTTCCTGTTCGAGCTTCTCGCGAGCGAGGGCTTCCTGGTGCAGCCGTTCCCGCTCCAGGGTCTGCACCAGCAGATTGGCGAGAATGCCGAAGAGTTGCGCCTCGTCATCGAGGAACTGGCGCGGGCCGCGGGTGTTCACCATGAACGTACCCACCGGCGCGCCGCTCAGTTCGATCACCAGGCCCATATGCCCGTGGAAGCCCTGCTGAGCGAGCAGGGGCGGCAGGGCGCTGAGGGCTTCGAGCGGCAACGCGACAGCCCGTTCCGGCAGATACCAGAGGTGCGGGCTGCCGGGGTCGAGGATCAGCGGCCAGGGCGCCTCGCCGGGGAGATGCCAGCCATGGGCCGCGCGGAGCACGGCGCGGCCGCCAGGCTCGTCGGCCTCGACAAAGGCGCAGGCATCGGCCTCCAGCAGCCGCGCGCCGACCCGCACCAGGCGCTGCAGGGCCGGTTCGAGCGACTCGCTCATCAACAGGTCCTGCGAGAGGGTCAGCAAGGCGCGTTGCTCCTGCACCCGGCGCACCTTGGCCTGTTCGTAGAGCCGGGCGCGGGCGATGGCCGTCCCGAGGATATGACCGGCCGCCGAGAGCAGGTGCAGCTCCACGGGCGCGACGCGGCCCCACTGCGTCGTCGCAACATTCAGAATGCCCAGCACCTCGTCGCCGCTGCACAGCCGCACCGAGGCGTGCTGGGCCAGGCCGCGTTTATCGCCGACCGCCGCGCGCAGGCGCGAACAGGGGACCACGTGGATTGCCTTGTCGAGTTTGCCACTGTCGCAGAGTTCCTGGCAATCACATTCGCGCTCCCAGGCCGGGCCGGGATAAGTGATTGCCGGCGGAAGGTTGTGGCGCGCGGCCAGGTTGTAGTGCCCGCCCTCGCCCCGGAGAAAGATCCAGCCGCTTGCCAGGCCCATCAGGTCGAGGATCTGCGCCAGGGCGCCATCAAGCGCCTCGCGCAGATCAACCGCGCGGTTAAGCGTCCGGGCGAGCGCATTGAGCGTCGCCAGCTCGTGCATACGGTGCTGATTATCACCTGGCGGCATAGAGAGGGGTTCTCGGGCGCGCTGGCTCTGCGACGAACGACGGTGTGGCCGGGCGCGCCAGGCCACACCGCTGGAGCTGGCCTTATACCATTTTAGATTTTGGATTGTGGATTGCCACGCCGGGCAGCACAACGCCTACAACCGCTTCAAGCAATGCGGCATCATCAACGGTAACTGGTATTACTTCTTGCGGCAGATCGCCACCCCGTCGCGCAGCGGAATGATCACCGATTCGAGTTGCGGATGACGCATCAACTGCTGGTTGAACTGCTGGATGCCACGCACCAGGGGCGGCGCGTCCTCCTCGAGCACCTGGGCACTGCACAGCACATTATCGGCGATCAACACCCCACCGGGGCGCAGGCGCTGCACGCACAACTCCAGCGCCAGGGGCGCCTGCGCCTCATTGGCGGCGCTGCGCAGAATATCCAGAAACACCAGGTCAAAGTCCGCGTCGAGCGTGGGGATAATCTCGGGCCATTCGCCCTGCAGAATCGTAATCCGGTCCTGTAGCCCGGCCTCGGCGATGACCTGCTTCGCCAGGGCCACCCGATCGGCGTGGCGCTCGACCGCCGTCAGGTGGCCGCCAGTCTGCTCCAGCGCCCGCATCAGATGAATAGCGGCGTAGCCGGTGGTAATGCCCACTTCCAGCACCTTTCGCGCGCCGAGGATCAGGGCCTGCAGGTAGAGGAACTGGCCCTGTACCGGCCCGACCAGCGACAGGCCGTGTTGCAGGGCGCGGGCCTCCAGCTCCGCCAGCACAGGTTCACGCGGCGGCATCAGGTCGGTCAGGTAATCTTCGATTGCGGTATTGGTGATGTCGTAGCGCACGGGAAAACCTTTCTCATGTATGCTCCCGGTGCGGGCTTCGGCCCGCACCGCGATCGTGCTCTGGTTGCTCGAACAGATTGTATCACATCGCAGGGGCAGAATCGGGAAGGTCAGGAGGGCGCAGCCCGCCCCGCCGGGAGGAGCGAGGGGCAACCCGGTTTACCCTATTTTCACTCCCGCGTCTCTGGTCATCCCGCCGGGTTCTATGGTATAGTTCTGAAGTAATACAACGTATAACATTACGACCGGAGCGTGGCTCCCTCCGCAACTAAAGGTGCCGCCGTGGCTGCAACCAGGATTCTGATCGCCGAAGACAACGACCTGGTCTCGCTCACCCTTGAGGAGCAACTCAAGGGGCTGGGCTATGACGTAATCGGCATCGCCCGTTCGGGAGCGGAAGCCGTGAGTCTGGCCGGGCGCCTGCGGCCCGACCTGATCATCATGGACATTCGCATGCCCGAGATGGAGGGCACCGAAGCCGCCAGCCGCATCCGCGAGATCTATCCCGTTCCGATCATCATGCTGACGGCGTATGCCGATAAAGAGACGATCAAGAAGGCGGAGGCCGCTGGCGCGCTGGCGTATCTGGTGAAACCGGTCAACGAGAACGAGTTGCCTCCGGCGATCAACATTGCCCTGGCGCGCTTCCGCGAAATCCAGGCCCTGCGCCATCAGGTCAGCGAGTTGGAGGAGTCGCTGGAGGCGCGCAAGGTAATCGAGCGCGCGAAGGGCATTCTGATGCAGCGCCTGGGCCTCAACGAACGCGACGCCTACGAGCGCCTGCGCCAGCGCGCCCGCGACAAGCGCGCCAAGATGAAGGACATTGCCCAGGCCATTATCGAGGCCGAAGAACTGCTCGGCCAGTAATACTTGACGAAACGCGGCGAGCGTGCTATAGTCGCCGCAGCGAAGGGTAATAAAAGGGCATCGCCGTATGGCGCGTTACAGCCACAGCTTTTACCGCTACTTTTATTACTTTACCAGCCCACATACGGCCTGGTCGCTTCGCACTGTCTAGACCTACCACCGGTTGCATAGACAACTCGTACAGAGGGCGTGAAGCACCAGGCTTCACGCCCTCTCTGTTTGTGCGCCACAGCAGGGAGGCCAACCATGACCGTTCGGTGTCGCGGTGTCCGTGGAGCAACCACGTGCGAGGCCAACACCCGCGAGGCCATCCTCGCGGCGACCCGCGAGTTGCTCGAGTTGCTCATCGAGCAGAACGGGATTCACGTTGACGACGTCGCCAGCGCCATCTTCACCACCACCCCCGATCTGAATGCGGAGTTTCCCGCCGTGGCCGCCCGCGCCATCGGCTGGACGGACACAGCCCTGCTCTGCGGCCACGAGATGGATGTGCCCGGCAGCCTGCGCGGCTGTATTCGCGTGCTCATCCACTGGAACACCGAGCGTCGCGCCGACGAGATCGTGCACGTCTACATCAAGGGCGCCCAGAACCTGCGCCCCGACCGGTCCGCCGCTCAGGCAGCCTTTGAGCCTGCCGCCGGCAGCCGGACGTGAACGTAGCCCGCCTGCGGGAGGGTCTGAGAGGGCGCAGCTCTCCCAGGAAACAGCCCGCCGCGCATGTGTGGTTGTGCGCGCCGGCTGTGACGCATATACGCGATGTGCAGTTCCAACAGGCATGCAGTGGGTTCTGCCGGGAGGGCCAACCCTGCCGGTGACCCGCTCCGCCGCAGTCCAAAGAGGGGAGGTATGCGATGAGCCCCCAACCCACTACCGCCCGGACCGTACTCCGGCCAGTGTCGCCGCCGGTACTCGACCAACGCTTCGTTGTCGCAGGAGAAGGAGTTGAGGCCATGATCGTCGTTATGCAAACCGGTTCGAATGACGCGCAGATCCAGGCGGTGATCGAGCGTCTGGAGGAACATCACTTACGCGGCCATCTGGTGCGTGGCGCCGAGCGCACGGTGATCGGCGTGGTAGGGGCCGCCATCCCGCCTACCCTGCGCGAGGAACTCGAACATTTCGCCGGGGTCAAAGAGACCGTGCGCATTACCCAGCCCTACAAGCTTGTCTCGCGCGAACTGCGCCCCACCGACACCGTGGTGGATGTGCGCGGCGTCGCCGTGGGGGGCCACCGCTGCGTGGTCATCGCCGGACCCTGTTCGGTAGAAAGCGAGGAGCAGATCATGGCCACCGCCCGGGTCGTGCGCGAGGCCGGCGCGAGCATGCTCCGCGGCGGCGCCTTCAAGCCCCGCTCCTCGCCCTATACCTTCCGTGGCCTGGGTGAACCGGGTCTGCGCTTCCTGGCTCAGGCTCGCGAGGAGACCGGCCTGCCGATCGTCACCGAGGTGATGACGCCCAACGACGTAGACCTGGTAGCCCGCTACGCCGACGTGTTGCAGATCGGCGCCCGCAATATGCAGAACTACCAACTGCTCGAAGAGGTTGGCCGCACCGGTATGCCCGTGCTGCTCAAACGCGGCCTCTCGGCCACGATCGAAGAATGGCTGCTCTCGGCTGAATATGTGGTGGCCCAGGGCAACCCCAATGTCATCCTCTGTGAACGCGGCATTCGCACCTTCGAAACCGCGACCCGTAATACCCTCGACCTCAACGCTGTGGCTCTGGCCAAGCGCCGCACCCACCTGCCCGTGATCGTCGATCCCAGCCACGGCACCGGCAAGTGGTACCTGGCGCCCCCGCTGGCCCTGGCCGGCATCGCTGCGGGAGCCGACGGCATCATTATCGAGGTGCATCCTGACCCCGATCGGGCTAAATCCGATGGGGGCCAGTCGTTGAACCCGGAGAACTTCGCCTCCCTGATGCCGAAACTGGCCGCCGTCGCGGCTGCTGTGGGCCGGAGTCTTTGATCCGCGCGGGTCACGAGGGCGCGCGCGCAGCGCCTGCATGCAGGGAGGCTTCACGGATAGCGTCCTGGCGCGCCGCCTTCGGCGGTGGGGTGTGGGGCAGCTTCAGGGGCGGACAGAACGTATGGGCGCCGACGGGCGCTATGGCGTTGGGAGGCGCTGGTTGGCTCCCGCCCCCGGACCCGCTCCAGCTTCGCTGGAGAGCCTGCGCTGAGCCTGTCGAAGCGGGGAGACCAGAGCCACGCGCGGGGACGTTCCAGTGCGGTCCAGGCCATGTTGGCTCGGATGTTCTGTCCGCCCTTAAACCATGAGCAGCCCGGGGTTCGGGGTCTGGCTCAACATGTGAACATGTACATCCGGATGCGCGGGCATCTTGCCCGCATCAAGGCCGTTGCGGGCAGGACGCCCGTGCACCCGGGGTGATGCCTTACCCCACATGTGAACATGTACGTCCGGGTTTGTAATTGACATTACAGACGCCCGAAGGCTATAATACGCGCGGTTTTGCCCTGCCTCTACCCGGGAGACGCGCATCCAGATGAAGCATCGTGCCGACTTGCGCAATGTTGCCCTATCCCTGCTTACCGTTCTGGTTATTGCTTTTATCGCCCTGTACCAGCTACCCGCCGCTGCTGCGCCGCCACAGGCGCCGGCAGGCGCGCCCCTCGCTCAGGTTGCGTTTAGCTGGCTCACCACCAGCGGCACCCTCTCCATCCAACCCGGCCAGAGCGGGTTCTTCGTTTCAGATTTGCGGAATGGCGGTCCCGACGCGGATTTTGTGCTGCGCGTAGACAACCTCCCTACCGGCTGGACGGCCGACTTCTCGCCCGCGCCCAGTTTCCGGCTGGCCCAGAACCAGACCCAGCGTGTGACGGTGCGCGTCAATGTTCCTGCCAACACGCCTGTTGGCACGACCGCAAACCTCAATCTCGTCGCCCGGCGCGCCTCCGATAATGCCGAGACGACGGCGTTTATCACCGTTAATATCGTCTCGGCGCCTACCCCCACCAATACGCCTGTTGGCCCTACGCCTACCCGTGGCCCCGTGTGCCGCGATGGGTTTGAAGATGACAATAATCCTGCCAGCGCCCGCAACATTGATATCAACACGGCCCAGGAGCGCACCATATGCCCGATTGGCGATGTTGACTGGCTGGTGTTCGGGGCCGTTTCTGGCAAGGTGTACACGATTGATATCACGCGCATGGATCCAGGGATCGATTTGACCCTGGAGCTATTTGATCCCGATCTGAACAGCATTGCGTTCAATAGTGATTTCTTCAACCGCGACCCTGCCAATCCCAACCCTGGCGATACGCGCCCCCGCATTACTATCCGAATCCCCCAGGATGGACGCTACTTCATCCGTGTTCGCGACTCGGCCGGGCGCGGAGGGACGAACTTTTTTTACGTTATCGCACTGATCGATGAGAGTTACGGTCCCACACCCACTACGGCGGCTTCGGTCTGTCTGGATCTCTTCGAGCCGGACGGTTTGCCGGAACAGGCCCGGCTGATCACTTCCAATGAGATCCAGGAGAATCGTCGGCTGTGTCCTGAAGGTGACGCCGACTGGGTGACCTTCTTCGGTAAAACGGGTAAGCGTTACATCATCTATACCGATACGCGGCGCTACCGTGGCCGCGTCGAAGTGAACCGCGATACGCAGGCCGGCGCTGATACGGTGATGGTGCTCACCGATCGCGATGGGGTCAGTATTCTCGATTTCAACGATGACATCCCCGGCGGTGAGAGTCTCGATTCGCAGATTGAGTTTATCCCCGAAGTCGATGGGTTCTACTTTGTGCAGGTGAAGAATACCGGGGATATCGGCAATCAGTTTATTCGCTACGATCTGGTGCTGTTGTTATGTACCCCCGGGCAGACCGATTGCGTCCGGGCGAATGTGCCGGGTCTGCCAGTGTCGCCAATTACGCCAGGGCCGGTTGGTACGCCCGGCCGGGACTTTAGTCTGGACGCGACGCCGACGCCGCGCCCGACCGCAGCGCCAACGCCGCGCTCTTGATCGAGGCGCTGATTCCGCCCAATGGTGTTGATGCATGCCGCTGCTGCCGATGAGGCCCACGAGATCGAGTTGCTGGTGGCCGAACTGGCCGAGCGGATCGGGCCGCGCCGGCCGACTTCGGCTGAGGAGGCCCGGGCGGCAGCGTTCGTGAATGGGCGGCTGCGCCGGGCGGGGATGGGCGTGAGCGCCTACGAGCTGCGTGTGGCGCCCCGCCCGGGCACGGTCTATGCCCTCTACGCGGGCCTGGGGATGATCGGCGTGACGCTGGCCTTCTTCTTCCCCTGGTTGGCGCTGCTGTGGGCATCTGGCGTGCTCGCCATAGCCCTGGTTGACGCGTTTGTGGCCCCCCTGCCGCCCCTGGGCCCCCGTCGCGTCAGCCAGAACATTGTTGGTACCCGCGCTATTGCTGAGGCCGCCGGCACGCCTCCGCTTCAGCCACGCTGGCGAGTAGTACTGCTCGCCCCCCTCGACACCTCTCCGCTGCACCAGGGCCTCACCGTCCTTGCCGGCACGGGGCGTCTTGCGACGCTGGCGCGGCTGGCCGCAGCCGCGCTCCTGGCGGCCGGCGCCCTGGGCGCCGTCCTGCTCCCCGGGCCGTGGTGGCTCCTCCTTGGGTGCGCGGCGCTGCTCTTCGGCCTGATCCTGATCGGCGCCATCTGGCCCGTCAGCGCCAATCCATCTGATGGCGGGTGCGCCGCGCTGGCGACACTGGTGGCCGCTGCAACGCGCCTCGGCACGCTCAAGCGGGTCGAAGTGTGGGCCGTGGCGGTGGGGGCTGCCAGCAGTGACCCCTGGGGCGTGATCAGTCTGTTGCGGCGCTACCCCTTTGAGCCGGAGCGCACCCTGTTCATTGCCCTGGAGGCGCTCGCCGCTGACCAGCTTGTCTATGCGACGGCTGAGGGGGCGCTGCGTAGCCGGGCCGCTGATGCGCTGCTTGTGCGCCTGGCCGCCGCTGCCGATGCCGCCGATGCGCAGATCGACGCCGAGCCACGGCGCCTCACAACGGAAAGCGCCCTCGCCGCTCCACTGCGCCGCCTGGGCTACCGTACCCTCACCGTGGTGGCCCTCGACGCGCCCGGCGCTACGCCCCGGTCCTCGCCCGTCGAGGCGCGCCTGGTTGAACGCGCCACGCGCCTCGTTGCCGGGCTGGTGCACCAGATCGAAGCCGAGCCGTAAACGTCACTTGCGGAACTTCTCGCTACGTGGTAGGATCGGGCGTCTCTGACTGCCCGTGGGTGAGTATGTGTTTTGAGCCAACACGGTTTCGATGGGAGCCTTGCTCTCATGAGTTGAGCTATGCGGCGGGCCGCAGATGCTCACAGGCGGGCACCCACCTGCGCTCCGCAGGTTCGAAACAGGCTCACTCACGGCATGTCGGGGACGATTACAGCGCCGAAGGGTAGGATGCTTCGGCGTACCGCCCCCCACGCCTCCAGCGCTATGCTCTACCTCCTCTATGGCCCCGATGAGTTCAGCCGGAGCGAAGCCCTGGCGCAGATGCGCGCCGCGCTGCCCCCCGATGTCGCCGAGATGAACAGCGTTCGCCTCGATGGGCGCCGGCTCAAGCTCGAGACCCTGGCCCTCGCCTGTGAGGCCCTGCCCTTTCTGGCCGAGCGGCGGCTGGTGATCGTTGCCGATGCGCTCAAGCATAGCCGGGCGGGCAAGGAACGCGAGGAGTTGCGGGCATACCTCGAACAGGTCCCTGCCTGGTGCGATCTGGTCTTCGTTGAGAGCGAGGAAGTGGATCGGCGCAGTATTCTCTTCACCTACCTGAAGAAAGCGGGGGAGGTGCGCGAGTTTCCGCTGCCCGAGGGTCCAGCTTTGCTACGCTGGCTGGCGGAGCGAGCCAGGGCCCAGCAGGCCCGCCTGGCGCCTGACGCCGCCGCCAGGCTGGTGGAGCTGGTGGGCAACGATACCCGCGCTCTGGCGACGGAGATCGAGAAACTGGCCACCTATGCGGGCCGGGGCGGGACGATCGATCAGGCGGCGGTGCAACTGCTGGTCGAGGATCAGCAGGAGCAGAACCTGTTCGCCTTCATTGACGCGTTGAGTGCGCGCCGACCTGGCCCGGCGTTGCAAGGGGCGCGCGCCTTGCTCGAAGATGGCCAGGCGGCAACCTATGTGCTCTTTATGCTCGCCCGGCAGATCCGTATTCTCCTGGGCGTCCAGGCTCTGGTGGCCAGGCGCCTCCGCCCCGATGCCATTGCTGCCGAGTTGAACCTGAAACCCTTCGTTGCCCGCAAGGCGATTGACCAGGTGCGCGGTTTTGGCCCCGGCGAGCTGGAACACTTGCACGACCGGTTGCTGGAACTCGATGTGGCTACCAAAACCGGGCGCATCCAGGCCGAGGTGGCCCTTGAACTGTTCGTCGCCGAAGCGTGCCGATAGGCTGGGGGACGGGGAAACCGGGTTTCCCCACCTGCGGTGAGCCTGTCGAACCGCACCCACGCCTATGGGGGCGCCGGGCAATCCCACCACCGGTTGGAGGAAGGGTAAACCGGGTTTCCCTGAGCCCCTCCCTGAGGGGCAGGGCTTGCAGGGATAGAGTTTTTTACGGAGCGCATCAGGAAGCCATGGCTGCAGCAAGCCCTCACCCCCGCGGAAGTTCAGGGGCGGACAGAACGTATGAGCGCCGACGGGCGGTATGGCGTTGGGATGCGCTGGTTGGTTCCCGCCCCCGGCGCCCTTCGACAGGCTCAGGCTTCGCCCTGAGGCTCAGCCCGAAGGGGCGGGCCTCTCCAGCTTCGCTGGAGAGCCTGCGCTGAGCCTGTCGAAGCGGGGAGACCAGAGCTATGCGCGAGGGCGTTCCAATGCGGTATAAGCCACGTTAGCCCGGATGTTCTGTCCGCCCCTAAACCCGCGGGCGAGGGGGGCCGGGAGGGTGAGGAGAAGACGCCGTGGCCCAAAAACATCTACCCGTGAAAGGATTTCCCCGCTCAATGTGGAGGCGCAATGCCCGATCGACGGTCACGCGCCCGCGGCTTGCGCCGCATTGAACTTCTTCATCAGGCGTGACTTGCGACGCGCGGCGTTGTTCTTGTGGATGATGCCCTTCACCGCGGCCTTATCAAGGGTGCTAATAGCCTCGCGCACCAGGGTCTCGTCGGGTGTACCATTGTAGATCGATAATTCGGCCTTCTTAATCATCGTTTTGACGCGCGAGCGGTACATCAGATTGCGCTGGCGCTTGCGCTCGTTGCTGCGAATGCGCTTCTTCGCCGATTTCGTGTTTGCCAAGGGGACCTTCCTCCGGTATCATCAAACGCTGTTAACCATGTGGATCGCGAAACATAGGGGCAAACAGGTTGCCACTAGCTGCCGCGCCCGGGGGTGGCCCGACCTCCCGGCGCAGCCTGGAGAGGGGGAAACCGGGTTGCCCTGGTGGCACGCGCCCCCGGTAGCAGTTAGGCGGAGGGGCAGCCCGGTTTCCTTACGCCCCTGATCGAGGCGAGGGGTTGCACGAGCGGCGCGCTCTCGGGAGAACCCCTGTTGTATCCCTGACCTGCACGGCAACGCCGCGTTGGCCTGAATCGCCTAACGCTCAAGTATAGCAGAAGGGCGCCTTACGTGCAACTCTCGTCGCGGTTACGACGCGTCTCAACGGGCGCCGTGCGCAACAGTCTGATCGTGATGGGCGGCTTCGTCCTCAGCCGGATCACGGGCCTGGCGCGCGACATCGTGGCGACCTACTTCTTCGGCACCAGCGCCGCGGCAGCGGCCTACCGCGCTGCGTTTTCGATTGTCGATTTGCTCTACCTGATCATCATCGGCGGCGCCCTGGGCAGCAGCTTTATTCCCGTGTTCATCGAGGTCTGGGAACGGGACGGGCAGACGCGGGCCTGGCGTCTGGCCAGTGCCGTAGTAACCTGGTCACTGCTGGCGCTGGCCGTGGCGAGCGCTGCGGTCTTCGTCGCCGCGCCGCGGGTGGTAACGCTCCTCTACGGCGGGCGTGGCTTTGATACGGCGACCCTCGACCTGACCGTGGCCCTGGCTCGTCTGTTCCTGCTCTCTCCCCTCTTGCTCGGCCTGGGCGGGCTGGCGATGGCCGCGCTCAACGCCCGCGAACATTTTGCCATGCCGGCGCTGGCCCAGTCGGTCTACAATCTGGGCATCATAGCGGGCGCGGCGCTGGGGGGACTGCTGGGCTTGGGCATCTGGGGCATGGCCTGGGGCGTGGTAACGGGGGCGCTGCTGTACCTGCTGGTGCAACTGCCGCCCCTGTGGGGCATGGGCATGCGCCTGCGGTTAACCCTGGGACGGGGTATGGAGGAGATCGGGCGCATTGCCCGGCAGATGGCCCCGCGGGTGATTGGTCAGGCCGCTGCCTACCTGAGCATCGTGGTCACGCTGGCTCTGGCTGCCCGTCTTCCCTCCGGCGACGCCAAGGTGGCCGGCCTGGGCTACGCCTACCAGTTGATGCTGCTGCCCTACGGCATCTTCTCGCTCAGCCTGAGCCAGGTGGCCTTTCCGCGCCTGGCGCGCCTGGTGGCCGAGGGCCGCTACGCCGATCTGGCCGCCGATGTGCGTCGGACCCTTGCCACCATTCTCTGGTTGACCCTGCCGGCCACTGCCGGGTTGCTGGCGCTTGGCTTTCCCGTGGCGCGGGCGCTCTTCGAACGTGGCGCCTTTGATGCCCGCTCGCTGGAGTACACCGTTCAAGCGCTGGCAGGTTACGCCCTGGCCCTGCCCGCCTTCGCCGCCTCGGAGATCCTCATCCGGGCCTTTTTTGCCATGCAGCGCACGTGGACACCGGTACTGGTAGGGGTCTTCCAGGTGGCTTTGAACCTGAGCCTTGGCGCCGGCCTGCTCCGCGCCGGTGGAGATGTTGGCGCCCTGGCCCTGGCCTTCAGTATTGCCAACACCCTTGAGGCGCTGCTCCTCTTCGCGCTGTCAGGCGCAGCGCTCCCCGGAATCTGGCGCGAGCGGCGCCTGTGGCGGACACTCGGCGCATCGCTGGTTGGCGCGCTTGTCCTGGGAGCGGTCCTCAGTGGCCTGAGCGTAGCCTCGCGCGATCTGGTTCCGGCCCTGAACATCGGGCACCCCTACCAGTGGACGCGTGACCTGCCGGCGCTGGCGCTCTGGCTGGCGGGGGTGGGGTCAGCGGGCGGGTTGCTGTACCTGCTGGTCACCCTGGCGCTGGGCGCAACGCCGGCCCGCGCCCTTGCGGCGCGGCTGCGAGGGAAACCCGGCTTCCGTTCACCTTAGCTTCCCAGCAACCGCTCATAGAGCGCCCTGAAGCCATTGCCGAGCTGGTCATAGCCGAAGCTGGCGACTACCTTTGCGCGTCCGTGTTCGCCGAAGCGACGGCGCAGCGCCGGGTCCTCGCCGAGGAGGCGCACCTTCTCGGCGTACCCGGCTACATCGTCGCGGGCCACGAGGAAGCCATTCAGCCCATCATCCACCACTTCGGGCAGAGCCGAGGCATTGGTGGTGACCACGGGGCGGCCGCAGGCCAGGGCCTCGGCGGGAGCGATACCGAAACCCTCTAGACGCGAGGGGAAGAGCAGAATATCGCAGCTCTGATAGGCCGCCACCAGACCGGCGCGGTCGGGCGAGCCGATGGGGATCATGCGCGGGTGGGGCGGCCCCCGATGGCGCCCCTGAAAGCCGCCGGTATAGTAGAGCACATAGTCCGACGGCAGCAGATCCATAATCGCCGGCAGCAGCTCAAAGCCTTTGCGCCGGGTGCGGTTGCCCACGAAGAGCAGCCTGACCCGCGCTGCCGAGGGCGGCACGCCGTCATCGCGGCGCACCAGGCCCGGCGTGGGCACGAACACGTCAGTGTCAATGCCGTCGAAAATGATGATGCTGTCGGCGCGGCCGTAGGTGCGCTCGACCTGCTGCTGGGTGAAGCGACTCACGCATACCACGGCGTCGGCGTAGGCGATCGAGAGGCCGTCGTAGCGCGCCTCGACCAGATGGTAGAACAGGCGCTGGGCAAAGGAACTGTAGGGTTGCAGATCGGGATCGGTGGTCAGGTGATGCACCGTGGTGACCACCGGCAACCCCGTTACCCCGAAGCTGAAGGCCACGCGGGAGCGCCCCTGGACGAGGTCGAAGCCCCGCCACCAACCCTCCGGCATGGACCGGGGGATGAGCATGGGCAGGAAATTGTAGATCTCGGGCAGGCGCAACAACTCGGGGCGCAGCCCGGCGGCTCGCACGGCGCGCGTGATGTTCTGAATGCCGAAGTCAACTCCACCCCGGCCTACCGGCGAGATGTACAGGGGACGGATCGTCATAGTGCCAGTGACACGTGATACGTGACGCGTCAGATGAAAACAGGTGTATATTTGGGAGGGCTGCGCCCTCCCAAACCCTCCCACCAGGGAGGGGCGTGGGGAAACCCGGTTTCCCCGTATTTTCACCTCAGAAAAAATCCGAACTGAACGGCGCCAGCCCGGCAAACGCGCGTTCGGCCAGGTCGAGGGCCTCACGCCCGGAGGCTTCGAGCACGCCAAAGGCAGCGGCGGTGCGCGGGCGCAGGTACCGGCTGTAGATCTGGGCCAGGGTTGTCACCTCGCAGCGCAGATCGGCGGGCGCATCGGGGGGTAGGCGCGTCACCTCGCAGCGACCAGCGACGAACTCGAGGGCAAAGACGGTGTGATTTTCGGCGATCCAGGTGTCGGTAACGGCCAGGGTCAATCGCCCGCTGACCCCGGGCGGGAAAGGGTAGGCCTCCAGAGCAGCCGGCACGTCGAGCAGGCGCAGCATAAAGTCCGGCTCGACCGAGCACTCCAGCGGGTCGGGGAAGAGCAGGTTCACCGGCGCGTCGGCGGGGGCGCGGAAACGCACACGCTGCACCTGGTTCTGGTGACCGGCGATGAAGTGGAAGAGCTGGGCGCGCGCCGTGGGATCGAGGGCGACGAGTTCGCGAAACTCCATACGGCGCTGGTCGCCGTCGCCGGGCAGATGGTAGATCAGGTAGGCGCGGCCCTGGCCCTGGGCATCGCGCCAGATATAGGCGTTGTGGGGCCGTTTGTGCGACGTGTGGAGCACCCGGTCGCGCCACCAGGCGGTATCGCGCACGATGGGGCCGAAGCGCCCCCGCAGCGCGCCACGGTAGATCCGGTCGAACTCCGCAATGTGCTCATCGCCGCCCGGCTGCCAGGCGCCGGGCGCAGCGGGGAAGCTGGCGAAGCGCTCCGGGGGACCGCTGTACATGCGGCGCTCAAAGAAGATCGCCCAGCCGTAGCGGCGATAGAACGAGGGTTTGAAGGGGTACAGAATGGCCAGCGGCACACCCTGAGCGCGCAGTTCATCGGCCAGGTGGCGGAGCAGCAAGGCCACGTGGCCGCGCCGTCGCAGCGCGGGGGCGCTGGCCACCGCCCCGATGCCGGCGGCAGGGATCTCGCCCGCACCGGCCTGTATCCGCAGCGGAATGACCTCCAGTTGCGCAGCCAGCGTATCGCCACTGAACAGGCCGCGCAGGCGCGCCAGGCGATTCGTATGCACCTCACTGGAGACGTAGCCGGCGTAGTTGGCAGGGAAGGCATACTGCTCCAGAGCCGCGAACTGCTCGAGATCCTGCTCGGTGAGCGGTCGGTACGTCAGCACGGCTTGCCTCCAGGTTTCTCCACCAGAATAAAATAGCTACCACAGCGCATCCAGCCAAACAACCAGAGGTCCAGTTCCATCACCAGCGTTACAGCCAGCAGCGCCAGATGGAGCGGACCACCGGGGCGGAGGCGGCGGCGGATGCGTTGCCGGGCGCGGATCTCGCGGACAACGCCGGAGGCAGGCGCTCCGCTGGTCGCCGCAGGAGCCTGCCCCGCCTCGTTGGCGGCCAGCGCAGCCGGAGCAGGTGGCTCGCTCCGAGGCGCCTGCGCGCGGCCCAGGATGGCCTCGCCGAGCTTCATCAGCACGTGCTCGACGAAGGTCGTGAACAAACTGTTCCAGAACACAACTTTCACCGGGCGCAGGCCAGCGCGCTCAAAGGCCGCCAGCACATCTTCCCAGGTTTCGAGGGCTTTTACGTGGTCGGATTTGCGGCGGGCTTCGCGGGAGAAATCGTACCACCCGGCGCGCACGAACACTCGCCCCAGGCGCCGGCTGAGGTCAATCACCGGCTGGATGGGCGACCGCTCACGGGTGTTGGAAAAGGCCAGCATACGCCCGCCGGGGCGCAACACCCGGGCGCTCTCGGCCAGATACTGGTCAATTACATCGAGGGGAAAGTGCTCGAGAATGTCAATCGCGAACAGCTTATCGAAGGTGTTGTCGGCGAAGGGCAGGCTCCGCGAGTCGGCGCGGGCAAGGGCCACCTGGTCGCGGGCCTGATCGGCGAAGAGGGTGGCCGGATCGCTGCCGATCATCAAGCGCACCCGACCCGCGTTCCAGACGGCGTGTTTGGCCGTACCGCAGCCATTGTCGAGGGCCACATCGGTAGGCCGGAAGCGCAGGAGCCGCCGCAGCGCCCGGTCGCGCACACCGGCGGCGAGCAGCGGCGGGGCCAGTTCGCGGTAGTCCAGTTCTTCGGCCAGCTCCGCTTCATCGGTAACATATTTGGAGATGTAGCCGTAGGCCACGTTCCGGGGCATCAGGTCAATATAGCCCTCGCGGAACGCGTAGACGGCTCCGCAGCGCCCGCAATGGACGCCGTCCGCCTGAACGTAGAGGTCACGGGAGCGGCAGGTGGGGCACTGCAGCAGGGGAAACAGCGCGCGGGGGATCATACGAGGAACTTTCGTTCCACATCACGGGCCAGGAGGAGATCGAAGAGCAACAGAAACACGCCCTGGACGGCGATGCCCACGCCCATCCCCCGGCGGTCGGGCCGGTTGGCGAAGCGCAGCGCCGTAAACAACCCGGCGCCGATGTACAGCACATCCAGCCCTGCGTTGAACAACAGGATGCCCCGGAAGCGTTCGGCCTCGTGGGTCGCGGCGGACTCGTCGAGGTGGTGCTCGGCCAGGGCTTCGGCCTTCAGCAGCGCCCTGCGGCGCCCGGCCATGGCCAGGAGCACGTCAATCACTCCCCAGGTCGCCGCCTGCAACCCGAAGTGGCGGGTGAAGCCGCCAAACGGCAACATCAGCGCGCCCAGAAGGCTGCTGACGATCCCCCAGAAGAGCAGCGGCTGCAATGCGCGCCGCTGGTACACGAAGAAGTTGTGGTGCATGATCCTCTCGTTGCGGGCCTGATAGCGCAGATGAACATTGGCGCGCAGATCGGGTGCGGCGCGTCTGGACAGCGCCGATGGCGCGCCGGACAACGAGTCGGTCGCCTGGAGCAGCGCCCTACTGCCAGCGCGTTTCTATCTTACCCGATCTCGCGGTGGCGTCAACGTACCCTTTGCGGGTGCCTGTTCGGGGCAAGGCGTCACCCCGAGTGCGCGGGCGTCCCGCCTGCAATGGCCTGGATGCGGGCAAGCTGCCCGCGCACCCAGGAGCGGTGTGAGCACGTACCTTTGCGGGTGCCTGTTTGCCACAGCCGTCTATGCGGCTGCGCCGCACAACGCTAGCATGAACATACCTATTCCTGGGAGGGCTGCGCTCTCCCAAACCCTCCCCTCGGGGAGGGGCGTGGACGGAAGCCCGCGCACCCGGCGTGGACAAAACGGCATTTGCTAGCAGTATCATGTTATACCAATTACCGTTGATGATGCCGCATTGCTTGAAGTGGTTTCAGGGGTTGTGCTGCCCAGCGTGGCAATCTACAATCCAAAATCCAAAATCTAAAATGGTATTACCTCGGGCAGTGGAGTGCAGGGCGGCCAGGCCGCTCCACGCAGGTTTGTCGGTTGGCTCTGGCGGCGAAGTCACCAGAACCAATCAGCACCATCAAGGTTTGGGGCTCGCCCCAACGACGTTGCATCAGCCCCGGATAATCACCGATCCCCCTTGCGCAACGGTGGCGTATCTTTTATACTCTATTGCAACCAAAACAAAACGAGGGTACCGTAACGGTCCCTGCGCATATATCCAGCGTCGCGCCTGACGCGCGGCGCCGCTAGGGGAGCCGGGAAGAGCCTGGCTGAGAGTGCGGCCCGACCGATGCCGCTGACCCTTTGAACCTGACCTGGGTTATACCAGCGTAGGAAAGCGTCCAGAGGATGGCTGCCGCTGCGTACCCCGGACCAGCGGCAGTTCTGCTTCTGGCGCCTCCTCGAGGCATTCACACGTGCATAGGAGGTGCCATATGGCTTTGCACCGGTTGTTTCCTCCCCTCGCCCCCCCTTCCCGTACACCTTTAAGCTGGTTGGTCCTCACCCCCGGCCCCCTTCGACAGGCTCAGGCTTCGCCCTGAGGCTCAGCCCGAAGGGGCGGGCCGCTCCAGCTTCGCTGGGAGACCAGAGCCGTGCGCGAGGGCGTTCCAATGCGGTATAATACCATTTTTGATTTTAGATTTTGGATTGTGGATTGCTACGCTGGGCAGCACAACGCCTGAAATCGCTTCAGGCAATGCGGCATCATCAACGGTAATTGGTATAAGCCATCTAGAATGGTAGGTGCACAATGACTACTGTGACCTCGAATCTGCGCATGCAGACGCGCCAACTGGCCTACAGCGCGATCCTCACCGCCCTGGCCGTGGCCCTATCGCCAATCAGCATTCCAGTGGGGATCGCTAAAATCTTCCCCATTCAGCACATGGTCAATGTTCTGGCCGCAGGGCTGGTCGGGCCGTGGTGGGGACTGGCGATCGCGATAACCACTTCGATTATCCGCAACGTGCTGGGGCTGGGCACACCGCTGGCCTTTCCAGGCAGCATCTTCGGCGTGTTGCTGGCTGGCCTGGTCTACCGCTACACGCGCAATATCGCCCTGACGGCCCTTGGCGAGGTGATCGGCACCGGCGTTATCGGCGCGCTGGTGGGTGGGCTGGTGGTGGCGCCCTACATCATGAACCGCCCTATCGGTGTGACGGCGCTGATCCTCCCCTTCGCGCTCTCGGCGCTGACCGGCGCGGCCCTGGGCGCCATCGGGTTGCTGCTGCTGCGACGCGCCGGGTACCTTGATCGCTCCGGGAAGGGCCAATGACCCCGCTGGTCCTCTGTCACGATGTGCGCTATCGCTATCGCGACGGAACGGTCGGTTTACAGGGGCTCGATCTGAGCATTGCGCCGGGGGAGTTTGTGGTGCTGGCCGGCGCCAGCGGGTCGGGCAAGTCTACCCTCTGTCGCCTGTTGAATGGGCTGATCCCGCACCTGCACGGTGGCGAGTTGTCCGGTCGAGTGCTGGTAGCGGAGCGTGACGTGCGACTGACCCCGCCGGTCGATCTTGCTCCGCACGTGGCGCTCCTGCTCCAGAACGCCGAGGCGCAGGTGGTGGCTTCGACCGTGGCGCGCGATCTGGCTCTGGGGCTGGCCTGCCAGGGGTTGGATCGCGCGACGATCGGCGCTCGGGTGCAGGAGGTAGCCGCGGCGCTGGCAATTGAGCACCTGCTGGAGCGCTCACCGGCTACCCTCTCGGGCGGCGAGTTGCAACGGGTTGCCCTGGCGGGTGTGCTGGCGCTGCGCCCGGCATTGCTGGCTCTCGATGAACCCTTTGCCTTTCTCGACGCCCGAGGCGCGGAACGGCTACGTGCCGTGCTGCGGCAGTTGCACCGCCAGGGGGTTACGATTATCGTCGCTGAACACCGCCTCGCCGAGGTAGCTGCGCTGGCAACGCGCCTCGTGGTGCTGTGCGATGGGCGCGTCGTGGCCGATAGGCCGCCGCATATGGTTGGCTCCGACGAACTGGAGGCGTGGCGATTGGAACCGCCGACATGGCCGGCGCATACCGCCGGTCCCCCCGACACCGCCTCGATCCTCGACGCGGCAGCGCCCGCCTTCGACAGGAACGGTTCCCGAACGTTGCTGGAGACTGCGGTGGCAGGGCCACCGCCCGAGCGAGCCGTGATTGCCTGGAACCAGGTCACATTCGGTCATGGCGGGCAACCGCTGATACGCGGCTTGAATCTGACGGTCGGCGCGGGCGAGGCGCTCAGCCTGCTGGGGGCCAATGGCGCTGGCAAGACAACGGTGCTGCGGCTGGGCAACGGCCTGCTGCGCGCACAGGGTGGTAGCGTGTATCTCCTCGGTCGGCCGATAGGCAGGCGACCGCTCTGGGAACTGGCCCGTGATGTGGGCCTCGTTCCGCAGCAGCCGGGGCATATGCTCTTCGCGCCCACGGTGCGGGCCGAACTCGAAGTCGGGCCACAAGCCCTCGGGCGCGACGACCCCTCGTGGCGCGCGCGCTTGATCGAGCGTTTCAGGCTGGGCGCGTTGCTCGACCGGGCGCCCTATCGCCTCAGCGCCGGCGAACAGCGGCGCGTTGCCCTGGCAGCCGTGGCTGCCGCCCGTCCACGGGCGTTGTTGCTCGATGAACCGACTGTCGGCCAGGACGGGCCGGGGCGCGCCGAGACGCGGCGCCTGGTGAGCGAGCTGGCGCAGTCGGGTGTTGCGGTGGTGCTGGCCACGCACGATACCGCGTGGGCCGCTGGCGCCAGTACCCGCTGGGCCATTCTCGACGAGGGCAGAGTTGTGGCCACCGACGCCCCCGCTGCCCTCTTCAACCGCCCCGATCTCCTGGCGCGCGCAGGGTTGCGGGCGCCAGCTCCGGCTGCACCGAAAGATGCTTGCGTGAGAGGGATCGAAAGGGCGTAGCCCTTCCAGAAGTAAACCGGTTTTCAGCTACTGTAAACATATGGGGAAACCGGGTTTCCAGCCCTACCAGGACAAAACCTGTCTTCATCTTGTCAGAGTATGGGGAAACCGGATTTCCCCACCTGCGGTGAGCTTGTCGAACCGCGCCCCCTGCCCGCCGGGGTGGCAAGCCCTCCTCGCCGGGAGCGGTACAGTTCGATAAGCCCACCGCGCGTGGGAACAGGTGGCTCTCCATGCAATCGAGAATATTTGCTTCTTCATCGCAGCGTTTCGATCCACGGGCATGCCTGCTGGCTTACCTGATCGGCTTGGCGGCGATAGTAATCAGCACCGATCTGCGAGAGCTGGTCAGCATCAGTCTGGTGCTGGCGGTGCTGCTCAGCGGACTGCGGCTATGGGGTCGGTGGTGGCGCGTGACACGGATGGTGTTGCCCACGCTGGTGCTGTTTGCCCTGGTCGCAGGCTGGAGCGGCGGGAGCGCCGCGGCTGTGGGGGCCGCCCTGCGGCTGCTGGCCCTGATCAGCGCGGGGCTGATTTTCTTCGCTACCACGGCGCCGGAGGATCTCGGTGATGCGCTGCTGGCCAGTGGCGTTCCCTCCCAGGTGGCCTTTCTGCTCGAGGGCGCCCTGCGCTTCGTACCGACGATGGGCGCGCTGGCCGCCAGTGTGCGTGACGCGCAGGCCAGTCGTGGCATTCGCTTCGACGGTATGCACCTGCTGCGCAACGGTCTGGCCCTGCTGGGGCCGATCCTCATCAGCGCGATGCGCCTGGCCGATGATCTCGCCGAGGGCCTCGAAACGCGCGGCTTCGGCGGCCCGCGACGCACGCCGCTGCGGGCCTATCGCTACACCTGGCGCGATTGGGGCTTGCTGGTGACGGTGCTGCTCCTGGCGGCCCTGGTGCATGCCGGGTATCAATAGCCGAACATCAACCTAGCCCTCCGTAGCGGGAGGGTTTGGGAGGGCGCAGCCCTCCCAGGGAACAACCTTTGCTCATACCGATATTACCGAAGGAGCACACGATGAGCCTTGCTCAGGAACTCTGGCACGCCAATACGGATCTGGCGCAGGCGTGTCTCGAACATCCGTTTGTGCAGGGTCTGGCCGACGGTTCGCTACCCCGCCCGGCGTTCGCCTATTTTATCGGCCAGGATGCGTTTTTTCTCGACGCGTTTGCCCGCGCCTACTGCATCGCGGCTGCGAGGGCGCCCGACCTGAGCGGGTTGCGCGCCTTTCACGAACTGGCGGGCGGGGTAATCAACGAGCTTGGTTTGCACGAGCACTACGCTGCACAGTGGGAGCTTGACATTCGCCAGGTCACACCTGGCGTCACCACGCGCCGCTACACCGATTTTCTCCTCGCCACGGCCTGGCGCTACGACGCCGGTATGACCGCGGCGGCGATGGCGCCGTGTATGCGCCTCTACGCGTTTATCGGGGCCGAACTGGCGAAGCGCGGCAAGACGGAGCATCACTATACGCGCTGGATCACGACCTACAGTGACCCGGCCTTCCAGGACCTGGCCGGGCGCATCGAGGGGCTGGTGGACCGTTATGCTTCAGATGCGCCCGAAACGCGCGCAGCCTACCGCTACGCGATGCTCTGCGAGCGCGACTTCTTCCAGGCTGCGTGGGAGGAGCGTGCAGACTGAGCGCCTCCAGGCAGATTCCCCACGCCCCTCCCTGTGGGTTTAAGGGCGGACCGAACATCCGAGCCAACGTGGCTTGTACCGCATTGGAACGCCCTCGCGCACGGCTCTGGTCTCCCCGCTTCGACAGGCTCAGGCTTCGCCCCTTCGGGCTGAGCCTCAGGGCGAAGCCTGAGCCTGTCGAAGGGGGCCGGGGGTGAGGACCAATCAGCATCCCAACGCCAGAACGCCCGTCGGCGCTCATACGTTCTGTCCGCCCCTGAATCCCTGTGGTGAGGGGCGTGGGCATAGAGACGCAGCGCCGCTGTGTCTCTACACGTTTCTGATGGGCAGGGCCTGGGAAAACCGGCTTTCTCCATCCCCCAACCGCTGGTGGGGGCGCCTGGCGCCCCGCCGGGCAGGGGCACGGGGAAACCCGATTTCCCCGAGGTTCGGCTCAGCGCCAGTCAAGCCGGGCGGCGTAGCGCGCAGCGGCCCCGGCGCGGCGCAGGCGCAGCCCCAGGCGGGCCAGCGGCCCGAGCAGGCGCGCGTCGGCGATATGGTCGAGGTGGAGTTGAAAAGCCGCGCGCAGCAGCCGGTGGCCGCCCCGGGCCGCCGCGGGCACGTGCCGGTCGGCCCAGGCCAGCAGCGCGTCGAGGGCCGCCCGGGCCTCAGCCAGCGCCTCGACAAGCAGCGCCGCGTCGGCATCGCGGGCCGCGAGGACGTACAGTTGCTGGCGCAGCCGCAGGAAGCGCAACAGGGCGGCGCTCAGCTCCCATTCCGCCCGCTCCGCGGCCAGGTCGTCGGCGGCTAGCTCGGTGGCCCACAGCGCCGCGGCGCGCCGCAGTTCGTGTTCCGCGGCGCACAGGGCCTCCAGGCGCAACTCCACCGCGCGGCGCGGCCCGGCGATGATCTGGTCGAGCACGTCGGCGGGCGGATGGGCCACCGGGTCGCGCCCGCGGGGCGGCAGGCCCTCGTCGCGCTCGGGATCACGCTCGAGCACCGGACGCCAGGCGCGACTGAGGGCCAGGTGGGCCTGGACGAGGGCCGTTCCCGCTCCGGGCGCGCGGGCGGCAGCGTACTCCGCCAGCGCCGCCTCTGCGTCGGCAGTGGGCGCCCAGGCCAGCCGTGCGAACAGGTAGGCGTTGGGCGGCGTCGCCACGAAGGGCCGGTCGCCCGTCAACAGCGCATGCACCGCCGTCACCCCGGTAGCGCGGTAGTGCCGCATATCGGCAGCGATCACCTCGGGCAGCGGCGGCAGCGAGGATTTGAACAGAATCCCGTCCAGGTAGTACTCGAAGATCGCCAGCTCTTGCCCTGTGCCTGTGTCGGCGAAGCGAGCCAGCCTGGCGGCGACCCCGGCGTTGACCCGCGCGTCCATTCCGGCGGCGTAGCTGCGCAACCGGGGCGCGACGAGGGTCGTGACGCGCGGGTGCGGGCGGGTTGCCACGGGCGGCGTTTCGGTGTCGTGATAGGCCAGGAAGGCTACCCGGGTAGCCGGGCGGTCGCCGGGCAGGGCCTCGGCCAGCGCATTCGCGGCAATCAACGCCTGATCGGCGGGACCGAGAGCGGCGCAACGCGGACAGTGGCACCACCCGCCTGCCCGCAGATCATCCGGCCAGAGGTGGTAGACCTCGGCTTCGGGGTAGGCGGCGAAGAACGCTGCGGCCAGCTTCTGGGCGTGGGCGAGCGCGGCGGGATTGCTGACGCAGAAGTTGTGGTCCGTGGTGCGACGGCGCCCGTTGTGGCGGAACATATCGGGCCGGGCGCCAAACAGGCGTCGCGGCAGCAAATCACGCAGATGATGCCCGCCCAGCTCGATCCGCAACCCCCGGCGGTGGATCAGCGGCAGCAGCGTGGCGCGACGCTCGCGCCAGGCGGCGAGGCGGCAGGCGCCCAGGGCGGGGGCGCGAATGGTGGTGTGTATGAAGATCGTGTTGAGACGATTGCGCGCCGCCCAGACGATCCACCGCTCCGCCTCGGCCAGGAAGAGATCGTGGCCAATGATCAGCCCTCGTCGGGCAAGGCCAGGCCGGTCGGCGACGGCAACGCCCGGCAGGGTCACACGGGGCAGGCGGGGAACGCATTCGGCGTCGGGCACAGGCCAGCGGCAGCCCAGGGTCTCCAGCAGGTCATAGACAGCGTAGAGCAGGCCCCGCGGCCCCTCGCCGTGCAGGCTCAGGCCGTGCTCATCGGGCGCGCGAATGAATCCGTCGCCCGCGGGGCCGTGAGACAGAGCGATCCGTGGCGCCTGCGCCGCCGCGGTGATCGGCAACACCGGCGCGCCCATCTGCGCCAGCGTATCGCGCAACTCCTCGGCGGCCAGGCGCGCCGTGGGGTGGTCACCGGCAAGCTCGATTGACCAGACACGACTCAGGTCCATCTCCCTCACCGCCAGCGGGTCAGTAGAACTCCAGCCACAATCAGCACCGCGCCAGCAGCCTGGTTCCAGGTAGGCTGTTCACCCAGCAGCGGCCAGGCCAGCAGCGCCGCGCAGAAGGGGATCGCGCAACCATAGATCGCGGTGCGCACCGACCCCGCGACGCGCACGCTATTGTTCCAGAGCAGATAGGCCACCACCAGCGCAATCGCCGTCGCGTAGGCCAGACTGGTCCACGCCGCCGCGCTGACCGTGGCCCAGTCCAGCCACAGCAGGTCCGGGATACCGATCAGCAGCAGGGCAGGGGCGCCGGTAATGGTCGTCCAGGTCGTAATCGCCAGGGGCGAGAGGCCCTGGGCGAGGGTGCGCACACCGAGGGTATAGATCGTCCAGCACAGGGCGCAGCCAAAGAGCAGCAAATCGCCGAGGAGACTTTCGGTGGTGAAGTGCAACTGGCCCGAAGCGACGATCAGGGCCACGCCAAGGAAGGCCAGAACGATCCCGGCGACGGCATGGCGGCGCAGGCGCTCGATGCCAAGAAGGGCGCCGAAGAAGGCCACCAGGGCCGGAGTCGTCGCAATCAACAGCGAGGCATTGGCAGCCGTGGTGATCCGCAGCCCGTAGGTAAACCCGAGCTGATAGAGGGTATTGCCAACCAGCCCCACCCAGGTGAGCTTCCACAGCGCCCCTCGTGGCAGGCGGGGCAAGCCCTCGCGCCAGGCCAGCACCAGCCAGAGCAGCAGCGAAGCCCCGGCGAAGCGCAGCCCGGCGAAGGCCAGCGGCGGGATCTCGCGCAGCCCCAGTTTCATCGCGCTAAAATTCAGGCCCCAGATCATCACCACAGCGATCATGGACAGGTCGGTACCGGGCAGGCCGAGCCTGGCTCGAGCCTCGCCCGCCTGGGTTGGTATAGCCATTACAGTTGCCTCAACACCACGGGTACAACACAGCATGTTCCTGAGAGGGCAGCGCCCTGCCGGACCCTCCCATCGGGCAGGGGATTGGAGAGGGGAGCTTCCCCGACTTGAGCACCGCGCTATAGTAACACTCCCGGCGCTCCAGCACCAGTGGCGGGCAACCCCCATCCGCTCCTGCCGCGCCGAGATGCGCGATCACCCCGCCGCGGGGGGATGGCCGCGATAGGCCCGCGGCCGCCGCCCCCGTCCCCACGGGTACGCTGTGGGAATGGCATGCCGCGCCACGGTGCGCGGGCGCGCCGTGGGGAGCAACGTAGAGACGGCCCGGCGGGCCGTCTCCCCACACCGCCGTGGGAATGGCATGCATCGTCATGGCGCGCAGGCGCAGGAGCAGGCAGCGCGGGCCATACCGGGCGATGAGAGTCGAGACAGATCGCACCGGAACCGTCGTCTGGCGATGAGGGGACACGGGCAGGGTCGAAGCATACACCTCCAGGCATCGACCCGATCAGATCAGCGGATGGATAGGTGAATACTGTGGTGTAACACCCCGGTGCAGTTCCAGGCAATCTGTTCGTCGTTGCGCGGCGCAGGCGAATAGGGGCTAGAAGGCAAAGATACGGAGAAACCGGGATGACTTATACCAATTACCGTTGATAATGCCGCATTGCTTGAAGCGGTTTCAGGCGTTGTGCTGCCCAGCGTGGCAATCCAAAATCCAAAATCTAAAATCTAAAATAGATGAGCATCAGCGCCGCTTGCAGCGTTGCTGTAGTACGGAAGACACTCAAGTCACTATCCTGACCAACGAGTATCTGCGCGACTTGAGGACTAATACCGGCCAGAATCGTCTCTGCACCCATTAACCGCGCTGCCCTGCCTATTTCTACGAGCGCAACCGCAGCAGGATGATCAAGCTTCATAACGCCGGTCATGTCAATAATAAGCGTGCGAGCGCGGGTCTGCTGAATGAATTGGAGCGCGGGAGCGAGCAACTGTTGCACCTGTTCGCCATTCAGAACGCCAATCAACGGCACAACCAGCGTATCTTCGCTGACAGGAATAATCGGTGCAGCCATACGGGCTATCGTCTGGTTCAACAGTTGCTGCGCTTCGAGACTTTCCCGTAGCTGCTCTGCGATAGCGCGCTGTTCTTCTGCGAGTTGTCGCAGCGCTGCGGTGCGCTCCTCGACCCGCATCTCCAGCGCTGCATTGGTTGCGCTCAGTTCCCGGGTCGCTGCTTCGGCCTGCTGGCGAGCAGTGTTTGCCGCCTTCAGCGCCACAGAGAGACTGCGTCCTCCAATAAAGGAAATGAACGCGCTAACGGTCAGCAGTACAATCAGGTGGGCGACAGCCGGGCCAAAACTGTTCGCCGCGCGCTGTTCAGGCGGGAGCGCCACCATCACTCCCGCAACACTGAGCAGACAGAGACCAAGCACGATCCAGATTTGATAGGGGGGCAGCAGGATGCTGGCTAGCAATACACTGATCAAGAGGTAGAAGACGTTAAATGGCGAGTTTGGATTCAAGAACAACCCGCTTAGCGACCCGATCATACTAACAACGACCAGCACATACGCTCCTGCCGCAACATACCCCTTGCGCCCCAGAGTTGCGGCAACCGTAAACACAAACACCGCAAGCCCGAGATTAATCCAGCGACCGGGGGATGGTTGAAGCAGGGTCAGCGCCACGCCAACGCTCAGCAGCAGCCCGATAATGCCTGTGCAGATGATGATCAGAATTCGTCCACGCCGTTGATCATCGGGACTACTGGCTGCATTGTAAGTGATTCTGGCGAATAAGTTTTGTATGTCCACAATTGAAAACTGGTCGGTATTGTACGTTATTGGTCTGATTGCCAAGGTGTCGCATTGGACAGCTCTACACCTCCACAGCTCTACAGCTCCACAAAGCCCTGTGTGGAGCTAAGGGACGACCTGAACTACGGGGCGCCTCCATTTCCACCCGGTATCAGGCGTGCTGTTTGAGGGCGTAGGCAATCCCTTCTTGCAGGGTTGGCCGGGTGACCATCTCGCGCAGCTCGGCCCCGATATGCACAAGGGTCTGCGCAATTGCCGGACTAATACCGGTCAGCACCACCTGCGCGCCGAGCAGACTCGATGCCCGGGCGGCGCGGATCAGCGCTCCGGCAACCTGTGTATCCACTACCCTCACCCCCGTAATATCGAGGATGGCAATTCGGGCCTGGTGCTCTGCAATGCCCTGGAGCAGCGTTTCCATGATCTGTTGGGCCCGCAGCGTATCAATCGTGCCAATGATCGGCATTGCCACCACGCCATCAGCAATCGGCACCAGCGGCGTGCTTAATTCACGTATCGCTACCTGCTGAGCCTGAATAATCTGCTCCTGCATTGCCTGCCGCTCGCGTTCAGCGCGTTTCTGCCTGGTGACATCACGTGAAAGAACGAGAGCATCGTTGCCGCTCAGCACCATGCGCGCCTCGAAATCGCGCAGCTCATCGTTGAGCATAAGCTGGTACACGTATGTCTGCATTTCATGCGTGCGCTTGAGCGCTTCGAGACTTCTCATCGTCAACTCAGCCAGCTCCGGCGGCATCACCTCGGTGACCTTCCTGTTGAGGAAGGATTCTGGAGGAATATACAGATCCTCGCTAGAATCAGCCTTGTAATCTAAGAAAACGCCATCGAGACTCAGCACAAACATCAGGTCAGGAATACCATTGAGCAGCGCGCGGTTCCGCTGTTCGCTAGCGCGCAGACTTTCCTCGGTCCGCAACTGTTCGGTGATGTCGCGATTGATGGAAGCATATCCGATCAGATCGCCATTTGTGTCGCGTAACGCCAGCGCCGATGCCTGTACCGGCACAAACGACCCATCGCTACGCACGTAGCGAATCGTTTCGTGCGGCACTTCCCCTTCCAGCACCTGTCTGGCAATCCTTTCCAGACGCTCAAGATCATCTGGATGGGTGACTTCGGGCACCAGCATCCCCTTCAGGCTCGGATAGCCCAGCATTCTGGCAAATGAAGGATTAGCATAGGTCAGAACCAACCGGGGATCGGCGATACCGATGCCATCGGGCGTGTTCTCAATGACGAGTTTGAAGATCCGCAGCTCCTCCGCCTGACGCTTCTCTTCGGTAATGTCCTGGAACATACCCAGAACACCGATGACTTCGCCGTCGCGCTGGAGGGGGATTTTACTGGTCCGCAGCCAGACGGTAGCCCCGTCCTCGCGGACCAACCGTTCTTCGGTGTTGAGTCTCGGACCGAGGATCATCACTGCGCGATCATCGGCCTGATACGCTGCCGCCAGTTCCTTCCATGGCATATCAAAATCGGTCTTACCAACGATTTCATTCACCGAAGATAGCCCGGTCTGCGCGAGAAGATGCTGATTACAGCCTAAAAAGCGTGATTCGCGATCCTTCCAGAAAATCCCCTGTGGCAGATTGTCAATAACGAGTTGCAGCATCGCACGGTTTTCCTGCAATTCGTCGCGTAACTGATGAAAGGCGCTGATATCCTGAGCGAGAGCGGTAGCGCTGATCAGAGCGTCAGCTTCGTAGTGCAGCGTCACAATCCACAGATAATAGAACACTACCCCATCAAAACGCACCAGGCGGCCCTCAAATGTTATCGAACGCTCCCGCTGTTCAATGCCCTTCCGATAGATTTCCTCCGCATGGATGCGATCATCAGCATGCAAGAAGTCGAATAACGACCTGCCGATGCATGCTGCCGGCGCATACCCGAGCGCATGATCAGTAGCGAGATTCGCATAGGTTATTGTGCCATGCCTGTCTATCTGCACGCTCAGGATGCTGGATTCTTCCACAAATCTCCGATAGAGCGCCAGATCGCGCTCGCATTGCGCTACTCGCTCGTACAGGCGTTCACGTTCCGCCAGCAGGTGTTCTATCTCGACATTCGGGTGCGTGTTCATGGGGTCTTCTCCCGAGGTGAACATAGCCTGTGCGCGGGGAAACAACGCGCCAGCAGGGAGGATTTGAGAGGTGTAGCCCTCCAGGGAAACAACCTGTCTTCATCTTGTCAGCGTATGGGGAAACCGGGTTTTCCTATGCCCCTCCCTGTAGGGAGGGTTTGGGTGTAGAGGCGCCGCGCCGCTGCGCCTCTACGTTGCCCATCCCGGCAGTGCGCGGCGCAGTCGCGCGGACGGCTGATGCGAACTCAGGAGAGACCGGGTTTTCCCACACTTCTGCTCGCGGTGTCGGCAAGCGCCTCCAGCGCCGGTTGGAGGGGGAAACCGGGTTGGTCCACACCTGTCCCGGCGGAGGTGTCGGGATAACCTTACTACGCCTGGCTTACGAGTTGCTTACCATGGCAAGAGACGGCCCGGCGGGCCGTCTCCACACGCCGCTGTAGGAGTGGCATGCCGCGCCGCGGTGCGCGAGCGCACCGTGGGGAGTAACGCAGAGACGGCCCGGCGGGCCGTCTCCACACGCCGCTGTAGGAGTGGCATGCCGCGCCGCGGCGCGGTCGCCTCCCTATCCCGGCGGGGTCATACCATGTTGGATTTTAGATTTTGGATTGTGGATTGCCACGCTGGGCAGCACAGCGCCTGAAACCGCTTTAAGCAATGCGGCATCATCAACCGTAATTGGTATCATATGCCTTCGCGGGCAGATCATTCAAAAGGGAAACAGCAGCGGCACCACAGCAACGCAAACGAGCATCGCCAGCACCTGCAACGGCACGCCTACACGGGCATAGTCGGTGAAGCGGTACCCCCCGGGCGCCAGCACCAGAGTGTTGACCGGCGATGCTACCGGCGTGGCGAAGGCGGTCGAGGCGGCAATTGCGGCTGTCATCAGCAGCGGTTCCGGGGCGATCCCCAGCCCCACACTGGCCTGGAGGGCGATTGGCATCACCAGCACCGCCGTGGCCGTGTTGGAGATGAACTGACTGAGCAGGCTGGTCAGCAAAAATACTCCCGCCAGCAACGCCAGCGGGCCAAACGCCCCCAGCGAGTCTACCAGCATCGTGGCGATCAACGCCGCGCCGCCGGTATTTTGCAGCGCCGTGGCCATCGGCAGCATTGCGGCGATCAGCACCAGACTCTCCCAACTCATGCGTGTGTACACTGTCGCGAGGCGCACACAGCCGCTCAGTACCAGTGCCAGCGCCGCGAGCATCGCGGCGATCATCGTTGGCAGGAGATTCGTCACCATCACCACCAGCATGGCGCCCACAATCGCCACCGCCAGCGGCCAGCGTGGCGAGAGGGGCGTTCCGGCCTGCGCTTCGAGTTCCGGCGGCGCCGTCGCCACAACGAAATCACCGTAGTAGCGCTGGTCGCGCACCACGGGCGCCAGGGTGGACGCGGGGCCGGCCACGAGCAGCGTATCACCGAAGCGCAGCGGTTCGTTGGCAAAGTCGCCATCGAGCACCTGGCCGAGGCGCTGCACACCGAGCACGCTGACGCCGAAGCGGTTCCGCACGTCGGCTTCAACGATCGTCTGGCTGATGAACCGTGAACGGGGCGTCAGCGCCACTTCGAGATACGCTAGATCGTGGTGCGCGGGCAACCCCTCGTCGAGAGGCACGCGCTCGAGCCCGGGGACCGTTGGCGGTTGCGGCCCTTGATCAGGCGGCATCTGCACATCGAGCAGATCGCCGGCCTCAAGCCGCGTGTCGGCGTTCACCGGGCGAGCAGGCCCCGGCAGTGCCGCTCCAGGCGGCCAGGTGTGCGCCGCCAGAACAGTGATGCCGTAGTCCTCGGCGAGGCGGCTCTCGGCAATCGTCCGGCCAATCAGGGGCGAGTCCGGACGCACCCGCAGCCGCTCAAGGGCGCCCTGCACGCGGTAGGCGGCAGCCAGTTCCTCGAAGGAGAGTTGATCGGCGCGCTGCGGCGTTCGGACCGGTTCGACCCGGCTGGGCAGCAAGCGCCGGCCTACGGTCATCACAAAGACGATCGCGGCGCCGAGCACCAGCACGCCGATGGGCGTGAAGCTGAAGAAGCCAAAGGCCCCTCTGCCGGCTCCGGCGCGGGCCTCGCTGGCAATGATGTTCGGCGGAGTGCCAATAAGCGTCAGCATGCCGCCGATGAGCGCGGTGTAGGCAAGCGGCAGCAGCAGCCGCGAAGGGCTGATGCCAGCGCGGTTCGCCACGGCCACCACCACCGGCAGCATAATCGCCACCGCGCCGGTGGAACTCACAAAGGCCGAGACCGGCGCGACCACCAGCATCATTGTTACCAGAATCCGCCCTTCGCTCGTTCCGGCCACGCGCCCGAGCCAGCGCCCCAGGGCCTCGGCGATCCCCGTCTGGAGCAGCGCGTCGCCAACCACGAACAAGGCGGCGATCAGCAGCACCGTAGTGTCGCCAAAGCCGGCTGCCGCCTCAGCCGGGGTAATGATGCCCGTAAGCGCCAGGGCCATTAACGCCAGGAGCGCCGTGATATCCAGCCGAAGACGATCACTGACGAACAGCACGATGGTCGCGGCCAGGATCCCGAAGACGACCCAGATTTCCAGCGTCATACGAACCTTCCGGCGTTCCCCCGCTCAACTCAATTCGGCAATGCGTCGCGCTACGTTCAACAGCGTGCTGGTATCCTCTTCGGTCAACCCGATCTCCGCCAGGGCGCGCGCCGCGCCAGCAACGAGCGGAGGGGGTGGCGCCGGCGGCGCGAGCGTTGCCGGCGGGGCCACCGCGGCGGGGATGGTTGGCTCGTCCTCTTCGCTGTGCAGGGGCCACAGCGGCGTGGCGCGGAGCTTGCGCACCACCGGCCAGCCGTACAGACGGGCAAGGAAGCGCGCATAACCCGCGGCGGCCCGCTCCAGGGTGTGCTCGGCGGCTACATAGGCCCGCGCCTGCGCCCCCATAGCCGCCGCCAGGTCCGGGCGCGCGAGCAGCAGCCGGCAATAGGCCAGGATCTGATCGCCCTCGGCCGGGCCGGGGTCAACCTGGGCGGCCACCCCGGGCGGCAATTCGGCGAAGGCGCCGACGGCGCTCACCAGGGTCGGACGCCCCGCGCCAAGCAGCCGCAGCAGGCTGGCGCTGGTCTCTCCACCAGTAGGGTAGCGCAGGTTGATGCAGATATCGGCGGCGGCGACGTAAAGTTCAAAATCGGCCCGGGGCACATAGCCGGTCACCGTCACGGCGTCGCCCAGCCCCGAGCGGGCGATCAGCCCGGCGAGGTCATAATTTGGCGAGACGCTGCCCACCAGCAGGTAGCGGGCGTCGTGGCCCTCGACGCGCAGCGCCGCTAGCGCCCGCAGCGTCGGCTCGACGCGCTTCCAGGCGTTGATATGGCCGAAACTCGCCAGCGCCACCGCCCCGGTCGGCAAGCCGAGGCGCGCGCGCGCCCCGCTCCGGGGCAGCGTATCCGGTAGCGGGACGCCCATAGGTACAACAGCCACAGGTAGATCGGGGCGCAGCGCGGCAGCGCGCTCGACCACGTAGCGACTGTGGGCAATCAGTCCGTGGGCGCTCTCGATCACCGGCTCGCAGCAGGGGAAATCAAAGGCCGCATCGGTGAACCGCGAGCGGATCATCAGTTGGGCCATGTGCGCGCCGGGCGCGCCGTAGCGGGCCTCCATAGCGCGCACATAACTCTGCACGTCGCGCAGCCGGCTCGCGGCGTACCAGAGCATAAAGTGGTGCAGAACAAAATCGTGCAGCACCACAACCCCCGGCAGCCGCCGGGCCGCGTCCCAGATCGCTCCATGGGCCGGACTGTTGCCCATGTGGTACACCAGGGCATCGTAGCGTCGCCGCCGTAGCTCGCGGGGCAGGCGTCGCAGCGGCAGCACCTCCAGGTGCTGCGTCAGGCGCCGGTTGGCCGGGCGCAGGCCATCCTCAACGAACAGCACGACCTCGGCGTACTGCCCGAGGTAGGGCAGCAACTCCTCGCTGTAGTCGGAGATGCCCGAGGGCGCCGGGTTCACGGGCGAACAGTAGGCGATACGGGGTATGCGCATAGCGTTGCCAGTGTACCACGCCTCGCGCGAACAATGGCAATAGGGCTGAGATGAGCAGGTCGGAGACAGGTTCTCAAAGCAGCCGTCCAATGCGGCTGCGCCGCACAACGCCAGAACGAAAACATTAAATTATTCCTGGGAGGGCTGCGCCCTCCCAGACCCTCCCGCGCGCGGGCTATGTTCGCATCAGTCATCCATGCGGCTGCGCCGCACAACGCCAGAACGAAAATATTTCCTGGGAGGGCTGCGCCCTCCCAAGCCCTCCCTGCTGGCGAGTTGTTTCTGGGAGGGCTGCGCCCTCCCAGACCCTCCTGCGCGCGGCCTATGTTCAGGCTAGTGCTTTCCCAGGGCCTTATCAATCGAAGCGTCGCCCGCCTGGCGCTCCGGTTCGTTGCGTGGGGGCGCCCCGGCGATTGAGGACGGCGCAGCCGGCGGCGGAACCGGAGCCGGGGCGGGAGGCGCGGCCCGCCGGGTACGCGCGAATGCCACCACGCCGCGGATCAGCACCATCAGGCCGGTAGTTGCGACCAGCGAAAGCATGAACCACGGCAACCACTCCAGCAGCACCCCCGCCAGGGGCGATGTTGCCACCAGATCGGTCACGGCGTTGTTGACCCAGGCCGCATCGGCGTAGCGCAGCAGGTAAGCGGCGATCAGGGCTCCGTTCAGCGCCCCTAGCAGGCCGCCCAGCACTCGATCCAGCGCCTGCCTGGAACGGCTCTGCGGCGGCGCCCCGGGCAGCAGGGCGCTCCCGCCGTAGCCGATCATTGCCACCGTCAGCAAAAAAACCGCCGCGACCAGCAGGAAGGTCGGCAGCGCGGGCACCTCGGGCCGGAAGGTCCTGCGGACCCACAGCCCCAGAGGCTGGCTCCACAGGTCAACCAGCACGGCGGCAAGCAACGTCCCGGCGATCGCCACCAACCCGGCGCGCACGCCGCGTGCCAGCCCGATAAGACCAAGCAGGCCAATCCCCACTGCCACACTGATCGTCAGGACCATCTCAGTCTCCCCCGCTGCGGCCCGGGCGCCACTCTGACGCCCGCCGCGCCCCCGTTGGCGCGAGCCGGGTCTCTCCGCAGATTGTAGCACACTGCTGCCCGCGTCTGATACCATTTTAGATTTTGGATTTTGGATTGTAGATTGCCACGCTGGGCAGCACAACCCCTGAAACCACTTCAAGCAATGCGGCATCATCAACGGTAATTGGTATGAGAGGTTGGGCGGGTGCAACCCGCCGGGGAACATCCTTTCTCATCCCCTGCGGCGCGCGGACGGCCCTGCCTCACAGCGCAAGGAAGCGTCAGTCGCCCGGCAAACATGCTATAATGCGTCCGCGCCTACCGCCAACGTTGCCCGGCCCACCTCCCGCCCGGGTTGTGCCCGGCCCCTTCTGGCGCAGTTATCCCGTGGCAGAGCGTGGGGGCCAACGTGATAGGAAGGAGACCGTCATGGTACGTGTCGCTATCAACGGCTTTGGCCGGATCGGTCGGCAGAGCTTTAAGGCGATGCTCGAGTATCACCCCGACGAGTTCGAGATCGTTGCGATTAACGACCTCACCGACAATGAGACCCTCGCCCATCTCCTGCGCTATGACTCGACCTACGGTCTCTTCGATGGCGAGGTGATGGTGACCGAAGACAAACTCATTGTTGATTACGACGATAACCACTACGAGATTGCGGCCCTCGCCGAACGCGATCCCGCCCAGCTTCCCTGGGCCGACATGGGGGTAGATATCGTCATCGAGTCGACCGGGCGTTTCACCGAAGCCGAGAAGGCCCGCGCGCACCTCCAGGCTGGTGCGAAGAAAGTGCTGATCACCGCGCCGGCTAAAGGCGAAGATCTGACGATCTGCCTGGGTGTCAATGAGTCAAGCTATGACCACGCCCGGCACCACATCATCTCCAACGCCTCCTGCACCACCAACTGCCTCGCGCCGGTTGCAAAGGTGCTCAACGACCGCTTCGGCATCCAGCGCGGCCTGATGACAACCATCCACTCGTACACGATGGACCAGAACTTGCAGGACAACGTCCACAAGGATCTGCGCCGCGCCCGCGCCGCGGCAATGAACATGGCGCCTACCACCACCGGCGCGGCCAAAGCCGTGGCTCTGGTCATCCCCGAATTGAAAGGCAAGTTCCACGGCTACGCTATTCGCGTCCCAACCCCCACCGTCTCTGTGGTGGACTTTGCGGTGCTCCTCAACCGTCCCACCAGCGTCGAGGAGATCAACCAGGCCTTCATCGAAGCCAGCGAAAGCGAAGAACTGGAGGGTATTCTGGGGGTTAGCGAGGCCGAACTGGTGAGCAGCGACTTTATCGGCACAACCTACAGCTCCGTCGTGGATCTGCCGCTGACCCACAGCCTGGGGGATGATTTCTTCAAGATTATCGCCTGGTACGATAATGAGTGGGGCTACTCGGTGCGTGTGGCTGACCTGACTGCCTACCTCGCCGATCACTTCGAGTAGGCCAACTACACCCGCGCGGCGAAGTCGCTCACTCCCTGAATAACGCCGTTTTCCTGGGGAGGGCGAAGCACGCCCATCTCCTCTCCAATACACAAAAGACGGGGGCGCAGTACTGCGCCCCCGTCTGCGTTCAACAGTCAGAGATTGGAGGCCAGCGTGCGCCTGCGGCGGCCAACCGCGTGTGCCAGGATCGGTCCATCCTCAAGCAGCTTCACCTCTGCCGCGCAGTACGGGCAGATCGCCAGGTGGTGCGATACCCCGGCAGTCACGCGCGGATCCAGCAAACCCTGACAGTAGTCCACCAGTGTGTCGGTGGATGGACAGTGGAGTCGGTAGAGCCGACGCAGCAGATACGCCTGGAGCGCGCGCAGATGCATCACGCGTGCCGCACAGGCCGGACAGGCCTGCAGATGTGCCAGGGTCGCCTCATCCGCCTCGCCATCGGCCGCCGCGATCAACGCACTGCCGCTTAGAGGCGGTGAACCGGTGCACCGCTGTTCCCACTCCTCGTCGTTGGTCATACTCCGCGCTCCTGAGCTTACAGCCGGTCCCGAACCCCGTCTGTACTGTATGAAACGCTGTTCCAAACGCTTTTTACACAATTTTATCATTTGTAGTATAGCGCATTCTTTGCCCCGGTATGGCAGTTGGAGAATGGGGAAACCGGGTTTCCCCATCCCCCTCCCCAGGGGCGCGGCGCACACCCCGCGCCGGGAGGCTCCGGGAGGGTGCAGCCCTGCGCCTCCCGCACAGGGGACGTACGGTACGCTGGCATACCCGCTCGTGAACCCCGTCGTAACGCTCTCAACAACGAGGCGCCCTCACGTGGCGTGTCGTGAGGGCGCCCGAGCAGGGGGATGATCACCGGCGAAGGGCGCGCATCCTGGAGCAGCTACCGCTCCAGGCAACCTTAGCCGGCAATCAACTGGCGTAATTGCTGGTTGCGACTCAAGCGCCCCAGCACGTTGCGTTTGACGTTGTAGACATCGTTTACCGTGTCGAAGAGATCGGGGCGTCGCGCATAGATCGCGCGGGGGGTCAGGCCGAGGACAAAGGAGCTATACACGACCACTCGCTCGATCTCGCTCTGGAGTTGCGTGTCAATGAAACGCCAGAACTCCTCCCGATCCAACCGGTTCATCGCCTCCTCATCAGGAGCAGTGGCGGGGTCGCGTTCCAGCGCGGTCGTCTCTTCCAACAGGCTTCCTGACCAGGATTGGGCGCGAACGCTGTCGATCACCACGCTGGTAGCGCACAATTGCAGGTACTGCAACAGCGAGGCCAGGGTAGGGAAAGCTGCAAAACGTTCCGGGGAAAGGGCGCGCCAGAACCTGGCAAAGGCGCCGACAACAAAGTACTCGCTACTCTCTCCAGTGTTGGCAAATGCCGAACAGCGCCGAATCCAGCCTTCAACCAGACCACTGTAGTGCAGATACAGTTGCTCCCAGGCCGCTTCATCCCGTTCGACCAGCGCCCGCCGGAACAGTTCGTAGCTGAAGCGCGTATCGTGCTGCTGGCCCCGATAGAAGCGCTCGCTTTCGATGACGCAGTGCTGCATCAATGCAGACAAATCCATGGCCGCCAGAGCGGCAGCGTCCAGTTCAGTTGCCAGACCGCGACCTGCGCCGGGGTAAGCGCAAGGGCTGGGCGACAGGCCCGGAGTGTTGCGGGGGAGTGTCTCGATCGGCTGGGTGATCATAGCCTCCTCAACTCTCTTGCTGCGCGTGATGCCGGCGGCTTGTCGGGAAAGCTGCGGCTCAGACGGCGTCGACGGGCCCCCACGAGGCGCAGGTTCGCGGGCTGCGCTGGCCGTTGACCAGCAGGCGCGGAAAGGGAAACCTGCACCCCCGTGATCACGAGCCCGCGCACGGGCGAGCGCTGCACCCGCGCCAGGCGCTCCGCGGAGATGAAGGTTCGCTCGGAGCGCAGCGTGAGGTGTCAGGGCCTGTAGACGGCTCGTAAGGGCCACCGTTCTATGAGCTTGATTGTAGGGTGTCGCTCTGAAGGTGAGAAGGGCGCAGGATGATCGGAGGATGACAAACGCGTACGAGTTGTGGTGGTAGGAGCAGTTTCAACGCCGAAGCGTCCGCGATCGGATTGTCGCCCGGGTGGGCAGGCGCGCGTTCGAGTGCCGTCCAGGGGCACATCGGCGGAGCGCCAATGATCGTGGCATGAGTCTAGAACGGCGCACAAGCGGGTTTTGGGGCAACCTGCGAACCGGGACCGTCAGATTGGCCGGTGCCGGGCACCGGGGAGACACGGAGCGGTTCTAAGGTGAAAATAGCCTGCGCGCGGGAGGGTTTGGGCGTACAGGCGCGGCGGTGCCGCGCCTACGCCCTCCCAGGAAACAACCCGCCAGCGGGGAGGGTTTGGGAGGGCGTAGCCCTCCCAAGAAAAACCCATTTTCATTTTATCGTTGTGCGGCGCAGCCGCATGGATGACTGAGGTGAACCTATGGGGAAAGCGGGTTTCCCCATCCTCCTGCCTGTGGGGGCGCCAAGCCCTCCCCACCGGGAGGGTAGGCTGGAAGGGGGGACGCACGCTCCAGGCCCTCCCCACCGGGCAGGAGCACGGCTAAACCCGGTTTCCCTATGGCGCCTGTCAGACAACCTGGCGAGTGCGCCACTAAAGAGCGCCCTCGAGAATGACATTCTGGCTGGGGGTGGCGCTGCCGCCAGATGGCTCGACGGTGACCATCACTTCGCGAAAGGCGTTCACTTCACGCGGCGCCTCGACAATAATGTAGCCTATGCCCGTCGGATCGGCCTCGAAGGTCTTTCCCGCCACCTGTCCGGCCTCATCGGCAAACCAGAACTGGTAGACCTGCCCGGGCGCCAGGGGGGGCAGGCCACTGAAGATGACCACGGCGCTGGAATGACCGGGGTACATGTACATCTCACCCTGGGCCACAACGCCAGAACGGGCTGAGCGTAACTGGCGCGTGGCCACGCCAGGCGCGCTGATGAAGGAAATGACGTAGTCGTCCCGCGCCAGGTCGGCGGTGAGACGGGCCACCCGCTCCTCACTCGCGGCCAGACGGGTCGCAAGGCTCTCGAGTTGTTCCTGACCAGCGGCAAGTTGCGCGGCGAGGCGCTCCTGGCGGGCCTCAGCCTCGGCCAGAGTTTGCTGCAACTGCTCCAGATCGGCGACAAGCTCACGGTTCGTCCGGTCAAGCTGGGCTATGCCGGCATTGAGCGACAGGGTCGCAACGCTGAGGGCGATAACCAGGGCAGTCAGCACAGCCATAAGGCCAGGCAAGAGCCAGCCAGAGCGCCGACGCGGCATGGCGCCCGTTGGTGACGGGGCCGCGCGGCTGGAGGCGGCATCGGTCTGCGCAGCGGCAATGCGGGCAAAGAGACGCTGCCGGACCCGTGCGGGCGGTGTAGCCGGCGGCGCGGCGTAGGGCAGCAGGGCGACAACCTGGCGCAACTGGCGCAGTTCCTCCTGGAGTTCGGGCGAACGTTCAAGAAGGGCCTCAAGCGCGAGACGATCTTCGAGATCCAGGGCGCCAAGCGCATACGCACCAATCTGGCTCGCGGTAGAAGCTGAGTCGTGGTCGTGAGCTATCATTGACGATCCAGAAGTTCTAGCGGTCATCGAGACCGATGCCCTGATGTTGCAGGAGCGTTTTCAGTTTCTGCAACGCGAGACGCACGCGCGTCTTCACCGTCCCGAGCGGGTTGTTCAAGCGATCAGCGATCTCACGCTGCGAGAGGCCGCCGAAGTAAGCCAGTTCGATCACCTGGCGCTGGTCAGCGGGCAGTTCGCTCAGGGCGCTGGTGATCAGACGTCGGCGCTCGGCCTCCCATGTGACCTCGTCCATACTAGCCTGCGGATCCGGGATGGCATCGAGTGCCAGGGCATCGCTGCCAGCGCCGGGCGCGCTGGGGCGGGCCTGCTGCCGGCGCAGCTCATCAATGCAGAGATTGCGCGCAATGCCGAAGAGCCAGGCCGCAAAGGCGCCACTGCCGACCTGAAACGTGGCTGCGCGGTTCCAGACGCGCCAGAACGTCTCCTGCACCACGTCTTCGGCCAGTTCGGCATTAGCCAGAATCTTCAGCGCCAGGCCATAGACGACGCGGGCATAGCGGGTATAGAGGTACTCCATCGCCCGGGTATCGCCGGCAGCAACCCTGGCGATCAGGCTCTCGTCGCTGAGAACCTCTCCCTCAATATCAGGATCCGGGGATACAGCCAAGTGAGCCCCTCTGGGATTAATACGCAGCTACACGGCGTTGTGGATGCATCGCCACGCGCGCCGCTGCGGGTGAAGGCAGCCTGTATTATACACGAGATGCCGCGTCAATCCGATCTTTCTGCGTACCTGTTCCTATTTGGGCCAGGGCGCCACCCCGGCTACGCGGGCCTCTCGCCCGCAATGCCCTGGAAGCGGGTAAACTGCCCGCGCTCCCAGCGGCGCGATTCTCCTGGACGGGCTGCGCCCTCCCAAACCCTCCCGGTACGGGGGCGCGCCACCGTATCGCGAGACCATCGCATTCACGGCATGCGAGGATCATGACGCTCGTGCTCGCGCGGCCGATGGGCTGGCGGACATCTCTGGAAGAATCAGGCTCTGGAAGAATCAGGCACGCCTTTCACATTCGCTTATTCGTTTCCCATTGGTTGGCCCATTTCGCATTCGTTGACGCATTCAGGCATTTTGCCGCATCAGGAAGCTCATCCCAGAACAGGCGAAGCCCTTTGAAGGGCGCGCCACCCCACAGGCGCTAATGTCTCAGAGCGCGGCTACCCCCGGGTTTGCCGCCATCTCACCCCTCACGAATCGTGACCAGACGGCCAGCATGCGGTATTATATTGATACAGCGTGTTGCAGGTTACAGACAGCCCCGGCAAAGTTGTGCAAAGTATTGATAGGAAGGTGTGCGTTACCAGGCATGCTCCCGCAGGGGAAACCGGGTTTCCCCACCATGCCCGGGGACGGGTCTGGACTGACGCAAACCGCCCACGCCTTCCGCGAAGCGGCGCCGGGAAAACCGGATTTCCCCATGCCCCTGCCCGGGAGCAGGTGCAATCGGGCTGCACCCTCCCGGCAAAACCTCTTTGCATCGTGTTGTTGTGCGGCGCAGCCGCACGGGCGTCTGAGATAGCTTGACAGCGGCCTGGAATGTGCTATAGTGCAGTTCGTGGCGAAAATCACAAGCGGGTGTTCTCCTCACTTCGCCTGTGTCTGCCCAGGAACCGCTCCGATCGCCGACAGGCCCTAGAAGAGGAATAGCCTGATGGCCGGGCACCATATTCATTCCCCGGCGACCGAGAGCGCCGTGGCAGTTGGCGCGCGTATGAGCAGCGCCGAAACTATATCCCTCCCTTCGTCTACCGGCCAGATTGCCGGGTTGACCGAACTGTTCACCCGGGCCGAGCTAAGCGCTGATCTCCGCGCCGTCGAGGAGTTGCTTCTGCGTCGCACGGCCTCACGCTCCGAGCTGATCGCTGCGGCCAGCGCCTACACTGTGCGCGCTGGCGGCAAGCGCCTGCGCGCCGCCCTGGCCCTCCTGGCCGCGCGTCTTGGCGTCTATCACCTGTCGCGGGTGATCCATGCCGCGGCTGCCGTCGAACTCATCCAGGCGGCATCACTCGTCCACGACGACCTGGTGGACCAGGCCGCGCGCCGGCGGGGCCAGGTGACCGTGCATACCCGCTGGGATAATGACGTTGCCCTGATGGTAGGCGACTACTTCTTCGCCCTGGCCGCAGGCGAAATGGCCCTCAGCCCCGATCCGCGCATCATCACCTACTACGCCCAGGCAGTGCAAACAATTGTTGAGGGCGAGCTCAGCCCCGTGCTCGTGGCCGAACCGCTCGATACGGCCCTTGACCAGTACTTCTACAAAACCGGGGCCAAGACCGCCTCGCTCTTCGAGGCAGCCTGTAAAGCCGGCATGGCCGCCGGCGGCGGCAGCGATGCGCAGATTGCCGCACTGGGACGCTACGGCTTCGATCTGGGCATGGCCTTCCAGATTGTAGACGACGTGCTCGATTTCGTCGGTGATGAACAGACCCTCGGCAAGCCTGCCGGCAACGATCTCCGCCAGGGAACGATCACCCTGCCGCTGATCTACGCCCTGGCCCGCAGCAATAGCCCGCATCTCCGGGCTATCGTGGCCCACGACAACCCCGGTGAGAGCCAGGTGCGCGCCGCGGTCAACGAAGTGATCGCAGCCGGCGGTGTCGAGGCGGCTATGGCCGAGGCCCGGCGCTTTGTCGCCCGTGCTATTGACCAGTTGGCTGAGTTTCCTCCCTCGCTGGCTTTGCAGACTCTGGAAGACCTCGCCTACTTCGTCATCAGCCGGGAGGCCTGACCTCCAGGGCTGACGCCGGTCGCAAGCTCTTCCCACCGGGAGGGTTCGGGAGGGCTACGCCCTCCCAGAAACAAATATGTTCATTCTGTCGTCGCGCGGCGCAGCCGCATGGATGTCTAACGTGAAAATAGCCCGCCCACGGAAGGGTTTGGGAGGGCGCAGCTCTTCAACGGGTTTCACCTGCTCCGGGATAGGCTTCCCGGGACGCAGAGGGAAAATGGGCCAACGAATGGGAAACGAATAAACGAATGCTCAAGGCGTGCCTGACTCTGAGGTGAAAATAGCCCGCATGCGGGAGGGTTTGGGCGTAGTAGGGGCGCGGCGGCGCCGCGCCCCTACATCCTTCCAAGAACACATATTTTCATTCTGGCGTTGTGCGCCATGCGCATGACCGTCTGAGGTGAAAATAGCCCGCCCGCGGGAGGGTTTGGGAGGGCGCAGCCCTCCCAGGAAACAACCCACCAGCGGGGAGGGTTTGGGAGGGCTGCGCCCTCCCAAGAACACGTATTTTCATCCTGGCGTTGTGCGGCGCAGCCGCATGGATGTCTAACGTGAAAATAGCCCGCCCGCGGGAGGGTTTGGGAGGGCTGCGCCCTCCCAGGAAACAACCCGCCCGCGAGAGAGTTTGGCAGGGCTGCACCCGCCCAACTCCCCCGCGTGAGCAGGCCTGCAGAACACCCCGGTCGCCCACTCCCCCAACGCTCGGCCTCCAAAAAATGAAAGCCCTCTCATTTTTCGCCGCGGGTCTAGCCAACGGGCTGGAGCTATGGTACAACTATTGCAAATGCTTTGCACAGTTATTGCACGGCAAGGGAGGTCCAGGGGTGAAGCTCGCAGGGAAGACAGCACTGATCACCGGGGGTGGACGAGGGCTCGGGCGCGCCATCGCCATAGCTTTTGCCCGGGCGGGGGCCGCAGTGGCGATTGCCGCGCGCAGCGCCGATGAACTGGCCGAGACGGCCTGGCTGATCGCCGAGCAGGGCGGTCGCGCCATAGCCCTGCCCACCGATGTCCGCGATGCCGACCAGGTGGACTCCATGGTTGCTGCCGCCCGTGAGTCTCTGGGCCCGATTCACGTGCTGGTGACAAGCGCCGGCATTGGTCTCCGCGCTCCCATCCACGAAACCAGCGAAGCGCAGTGGGACGCGGTCCTCGATACGCTGCTCAAGGGTACGTTCCTCGCCTGCCGCGCTGTGATCCCCCAGATGATCGAACTCGGCGGCGGCAACATCATCACCATCGGCGCCCCGCTCGAGCGGATCGCCGTCCCTGGTTTCGGCGCCTACTATGCGGCAAAGTGCGGCGTTGATGGCCTTACCCGCGTCATGGCCAGGGACCTGCGCCGCTTCGGTATTAATGTCAATGCTGTGCACCCGGGTGGCTTCGCCGATACGCGCCTCGTGCGCGAGACGGTGCCTGAGGTTCGCTCTGGCCTCCTTGCCCCCGAGACGATCACTGCCGCCGCGGTTGACCTGGCCGCGCTGCCCCCTCGTGGAGCAACCGGCCAGATTGTAGATGCCCATCAATGGAGATCCGACGAATATTGAAGGTTGTTCGCTTCCGGGGCTTGACAAAACCTGTGCAAAAGGTGAAAATAGTGGTGCTTCAATGGTCGAGGCTCCAGATGTCTCAGGTCAAAAGCATCAAGTGATCCTCCGCTCCGCAAAGCGGCAAGTCTCTGGCAACGGCGCCAACGGACCGCGTCTGTTGTAGGCTCCGCCCGCGTCATTCAGGAGAACGAACCGTGAAGGTCTTCCGCCGATCCACAGATACTGATACCGATGAGGCACTGGCGTTCAATTCCTCCACCACTGAGCCGGAGGAGACTGAGGAGTGGGACGCTGAAGAGGCTGAGCTTGAAGCTGAAGAGCTTGAGCTCGAAGTTGAGGAGCCTGAAGCTTCCGATATCGAGCCGGTTGAGGACTCGGTGCAGCTTTACCTGCAAGAGATTGGTCAGGTTCCCTTACTGACGGCAGAAGAAGAGCGCGACCTGGCCATCAAGATTGCCTGCGGCAAGGAAGCGCGCCAGCGCCTCCACAATGAAGAGTATGCCTCGGGCCACGAGCGCTTCCGCCTCGAGCAGGACGTCGCCCGCGGTGAGGAGGCCCGGCGCAAGCTTATCCAGGCCAATCTGCGCCTGGTGGTCAGTGTGGCGAAGAAATATATTGGCAGCCCGATGGCCTTTATGGATCTGGTCCAGGAAGGAAACATCGGTCTGATGCGTGCCGTTGAGAAGTTTGATTACACCAAGGGCAACCGGTTCAGCACCTACGCAACCTGGTGGATTCGCCAGGCGGTCACCCGCTCAATTGCCGAACAAAGCCGCCTGATCCGTTTGCCGGTGCACCTGAGTGAGTCGATCGTGCATCTGCGCCGCGCGATTTACAAATTGGAGCAGCAGCTTGAGCGCGAGCCGACACCTGAAGAGATCGCCCACGCGATGGGGATGAGCCTGCGAAAGGTGAAGCGCCTGTTGCGCGCCTCGACCCAGCCTGTCTCGCTCGAGCAACCGCTCAATTACGATAGTGAGGGCCGGGTCGGCGAACTCCTTGCCGATGAAAATCAGGAGACGCCAATGGAGATCGCTGCGGCGAATATGCTCCACGCCGAGTTGAACGCCGCGCTCAACGATCTTCCCGAGCGTGAGCGCAAGATTTTGCAGTTGCGCTACGGGCTGATTGACGGTCAGCGTCGCACCCTCGAAGAGGTGGGCGTAGCTTTTGGTATTACCCGCGAGCGCACCCGCCAGATCGAGGCTGAGGCGCTGCGACGCCTGCGCCACCCGAGCGTGGGCACGCGCCTGCAAGGCTACCTGGATTAGGCGCCCCCTTCCGACGGCCCTGCACTCCCCCCATCAGGCCGAAGCGTTGGCCCCGCCAGCGCTTCGGCCTGACTCACCTTAGCAGTGGCAAAAATACCTGCTGCCGCCCGTCCAGTTGGATCGTCCGGGTCAGGGTCGTGGTGTTCCCCCAGCGATCGCTGAAGCGTACCGCCAGGATGTGTCGCCCCACGCTGACCGGCAAGGTCCAGCGGTAGGCATCGTAGTAGGGTTGTGGGTCTTCAAAGATGCCGTTCAGCCCGAACTGCACGGCCATGATCCCACCCTGGTCGTCGAGGGCGTTGGTGTCAATTCGCACCGTGCGCTCCCGGAGCCGCACGACCGCTTCCGACGCGCCGGACGGCGCTTCGGCAAGCGCCGCGATCTCTGCCGGATCCAGGGCGCGGTTGAAAATCATTAGCTCGTCCAGGCGTACCCCGCTGTGCCCACCTCCGGCGGCGAAGCGCCCCAGCCGCAACACCTCTCCCACGTCGGTCGGCAACGCGACACCCTGCGCCCGGGCCACCAGCACCCCATCCAGGTAGAGCGCCTTGTGCCCCCCCTCGGCATCCCAGGTAATCGCCAGGTGGTGCCAGCCTGCGCCGAGGGTGTCGGGCGCAGCGAGCAGATCGCGGCTGGCCGCGGCGCTGCCGGTTGTCCAGAAGACCCACGCCGGGCCGCCGTCAGGCTCGCTGGCGTCACGGCGGAGGGCCAGGGTGTGGCTGTACACCGGCGCACCGTCGGGATTGGCGCTGGCGGCGAACAGGTAATGTCGGGGGACGGCGCCGCCGGGATAGCGCTCGGGCAACTCGGCCCAGAGGCTCACCGTGCCCGCGCGCAGGTCCAGGTTGCCGGCGAGGGGATAGGCGACCTCCGCCGGGCCAGGGTCGAGCGCCTGTCCGGCGTGACCAGGCCCGAAGCGCGGCGTGCCCGTGATCTGGGGGAAGCCCCGCCCCACCCGTTGAACCGGATGCCCGTCAAACTCAACCGCGAACAGCAGATCATCGGGAGGGGCAATGCTGATCGCTGCCGATGGCGGTGTCTGATCTGGCCTGGGGAGCTGGCTGCTGAGCAGGGGGGCGGTGATGCCGGGTGGGGTAAAGTCGTAGGCGCCTATGAGTGACGGCGCCCAGAGCCACTCACCGGGCAGACAGCCGGCGTAGGCCGCGCAGGGGTCCGGCCCTGGCCCAAACCAGCCGTAGGGATCGATCTGTTTTCCGAAGCGACGCACCTCAAAGTGGAGATGGGGGGTGCCACCGGCGACCCGGCTCGGCCCGCTGACGCCCAGGAAGGCGCCTGCCGCCACGGGCAGACCCTGGCTCGTGTTGATACGGCCTTCGAAGATTGGGGCGAATCCTCCCAGGTGCCAGTAGATGGTTTCGTAGCCGCCGGGGTGGACAATCACGACGCCGTTGTCGGGGCGGGTGCGGGCGTAGGCCATCCCGGCGGCGGCGGCGAGGATGGGCGTGCCGATGGGCCGGTCAGGGAAGTAGTAGTCGTGACCGTCGTGCCCATCGTACTGCACGTTTCCCTGCCCCAGGTGGTTCACCACCACACCGTTGCCATCGTCGCCGCTATCAACGGTCGGGTAGGCGTGATCGAAGTAAGCAAGATGGACCACCCTGACGCCAGCGGGCCAGGGCTGGAGCAGGGTTAGCCCGCCTGGCGCGTTCGCGGGTGCAGGCGCGACGCCGTCGCCCGTAGACGGCAGGCTCGCGCCGAGGGCCGGTGGGCCAGACTGGACCAACTCATTGTTGAAGTATGCGGCGAAGGCCTGATTGAAGCGCTCGACCACCGCGCGCCACCCGGCCAGGGTACGCCCCGTGGCGAGGAAGCGCTGCACGGCTACCCCTTCGGGGGCCTGTTCGAGGGTGAGGGTGAGGGTCAGCCCATCGCTGAAGCGCAGGGTCGGCGGGCGCTCGTAGGGACCGAGGCCGGCGCGGAGTTCGCGGCTGGCCCAGTCGATCTGCGCGGCGAAGCCATCAGGACCGGCAGGACCGAAGGGTTGCCGGAGGGCCGCATCGGGGGGTGCCGGGTTGCTCAGCAGCCCCGCGGTGGCCTCGAGCAGCGCCAGATGCAGGCGGGGGCTCAGGCCGTAGAAGAGCGCCGCACTCTCGATAATCTCGGTCGCGCTGCGCCCGTCTTCGCGATAACCTTTGAGCGCACCGGGCTGAGCCTCGAGAACCTGCTGGACCCCGAGGTCCCCGCCCTCCTGCGCTGCAACAAACGGCGCAGGCAGAGTAGTCGCGAAGAGCGCGGCAACCAGCAGCGCTGCAAGCACGGCGCGCAGTCTCAACTCAGGCTCCAATTCCATATGTGACAGTGTAGCGCCGTGGAGGCGCGGAGGGGTGCGCCAGTGCAAAGGGGGTCACGAAACCGTCGCGTTCACGGCATGCGAGGATCATAGCGCCCGTGCTCGCGCGGCTGATGGGTTAGCGCGCATCCCTGGAAGAGTCAGGCGCGCCTTATAGCATTCGTTTATTCGTTTCCCATTTCGTTTCCCATCTGTTGGCCCATTTCCCCTCGGCGTCCCAGGAAGCCTATCGCAGAGCAGGTAAAACCCGTTGAAGGGCTGCGCCCTCCCCAACCCTCCCCCCTGGCGGGCTATGTTCAGCTCAGGGTCAGGCACACCTTGGGCATTCGTTTATTCGTTTCCCATCTGTTGGCCCATTTCCCCTCGGCGTCCCAGGAAGCCTATCGCAGAGCAGGTAAAACCCGTTGAAGGGCTGCGCCCTCCCCAACCCTCCCGCGGGCGGGTTGTTTCCCGGGAGGGCTGCGCCCTCCCCAACCCTCCCGCGGGCGGTTGTTTCCCGGGAGGGCTGCGCCCTCCCCAACCCTCCCGCGGGCGGGTTGTTTCCCGGGAGGGCTGCGTCCTCCCCAACCCTCCCGCGGGCGGTTGTTTCCCGGGAGGGCTGCGCCCTCCCCAACCCTCCCCACAGGCAGGGGCGTGGGGAACCTGCGGTTCCCCACGCCCGACCCCTGGTCGCCAGGCTGATCGTGCCACGCTGGCGTGTCAAAACAATGAACGAAGACCGATCAACATCTGGCAAGTCATTCAACAGTCAACCGGCGGCGGTGCGCTCCGAGGGTGCGGCTTCGACGGCCCAGGATTGCACACCGTGAGAAACGAACGAGAAGGGACGCACCACCACGCCAGCGGCGCTGAGAGCCCGCTCCAGCTCCAGCCGACGGTCGAAGGGACAGGCAAAGACCATGAAGCCGCCGCCGCCCGCGCCGGTGATCTTGCCGCCCCAGGCGCCGTGACGCAGCGCCAGGGCGTAGACTTCTTCGACGATTGGCGGGGCAATGTGGGGCGAGAAGGCCTTCTTCACCTCCCAGGCGTCGTGGAGCAGGCGACCAAAGTCGGCGATGCGCAGCTCGCGCAAGTAGCGCGCGGCCTGGTCAACGAAGGCCTTGGTCTCGTCGTGGTAGCGCAGGGTATCACCTTTCATCAGACGCTGGACCTGATCCTCCATCAGGTGGCGACGCAACAGTTGCCGGTCGCCGATGTAGCCGATGATCAGGCAGCTCTCCAGTTCCAGCAGAGCGGTCGGGTCCATGACCACCGGCTCAACGATCACCCGCCCGGCGCCGAAGTGGTAGACGCACATACCGCCGAAGACGGCGGCGTACTGGTCCTGGCGCCCGCCGGGAATGCCCAGATCGGTGCGTTCGATACGGTAGGCCAGTTCGGCCAGGTCGTGGGGATCATAGCTCTCACCGGCGACGGCATAGAGCAGTTTGAGCATACTGACCACCAGGGCCGAGGAGGACCCCAGACCGCTGCCGGGGGGCGCATCGCTGAACATGGTGATCTTGTAGCCGGGGCGCGCGGGGGTGAAAGCCGGGCGCAGATGGGGGATGGCGTCGAGTACTGCCTGGGGCAGGGGCAGCCGCCCGTCCCAGGCCCGGCCACTGACCTGACGACTGACCTCTTGCAGGTCGAGCGAGCGGATGATCAGGCCAGGCTCTGCGCTCGCGCTGAGCATGCAGCGCACGTAGAGATTGATGGTACAGTTGAGGACCTTGCCGCCGTACTCCTCGGCGTAAGGACTGACGTCGGTGCCGCCGCCGAAGAAGCCGATACGCATAGGGGCCCGGGCTTTGTAGATTTTCACGGACATCCCTCTCCGGTCGGGTGCTGTCAAACCTGAGGTGAAAGCAGGGGAAACCAGGGTTCCCCGCCTGCAGTGCGCCTGTCGAACCGCATCCCTGCCCGCGGGGCGGGCGTGGACAAGCGACGCCCTCCCGGGTCTCCCTTGCGGGGGCGGTGGCGAACCCTGACTTCCCCACCACCTCTGCCTCGGGAGGGGTGGAAAGACACAGCCCCGCCAAACCGCCCCCGGTCGGTTACCCTGAGGGGCGCAAAGCGGGGCCAGTATAGCAAGGAGCGGAGGAAAAGGCAAAAGGCAAGCTGGTGTCGCGCGTAAGGTACGCACCGCTCAGGGAGGAGCGTGGGGAAACCCGGTTTCCCCATACGTTTCCCTCAGCCGTAACTGGCACTCTGCCACCTGCAACGGCCTTACCCCGTCACCCCCTCCAGCCGGTCCTCCAGATCGGCGTAGACGTTGCGCAGGCGTTCGAGGGTCTCCTCATCGGCCTCCCAGAAGCCCCGTTCGCAGGCTTCGAGCAGGCGCCGGGCCATCCCCGCCGTGGCGTGGGGGTTGAGACTGGCCAGGCGCTCGCGCATGGCCTCATCAAGCAGGTAGGTTTCAGCGACGCCCTGGTACACCCAGCCCTCCACGGCGTTCGCGGTGGCGCTCCAGCCGTAGGTGTTGCTGACGCGCACCTCGATCTCGTGCACACCCTCGTAGCCATGGGCCAGCATGCCCTCGAACCACTTCGGGTTGAGCAGCTTGGCACGGCTCTCCAGGCGCACCATCTGCTCCAGCGAGCGCACCCGGCCGCCACTCGCCCCGCTGAACGCCTCGACTTCGGCGACCATCACCGTAGGCCGGGAGCCGCGCAGCCGCTCCACGCTCTTGGTGACCCCGCCCAGATACTCGTAGTAGTGATCGACGTCGGAAATGCCGGTCTCGACGCTGTCCACGTTCTGGAAGGTGGCCTCCACGGTGGCGAGCACGCCCTCCAGCAGCGGGCGCGCCTCGCGCCACTCACCGGCAGGTGTCATGGCGAAGCCTTTGCGGTTCATGAAAACATCGCCCAGTTCCTGGTCGTCCTGCCAGGTGCTTTGCTCGACCATGTGGTTGACGTTGGCGCCGTAGGACCCGGGCGCGTTGGAGAAGACGCGCGCCGCTGCTTCTTCGAGACCCACGCCCAACGACCCGGCCAGCGCCAGGGCGTGTTTCCGCACAAAGTTGGCTTCGAGCGGCTCATCGGCAGTGGCGGCAAGCCGGGCAGCCTTATCGATCAGCATGGCCTGGTGAGCCATCAGGTCGCGGAAAATGCCGCTCACGGTGCAAACCACGTCCACGCGCGGACGCCCCAACTCGGCCAGGGGGATGAGGCTCACATCGGAAACCTTGCCAAGCTCGTCGGTGACAGCGCGGGCGCCGAGCAGCGCGAGGGCCTGGGCCACCCCTTCGCCGCCGGTCTTGATGTTGTCGGTACCCCAGAGGACCATAGCCACCGTTTCGGGGAACGCGCCCTGCTCAGCGGTGAGGCGGGCCAGCAACTCGCGCACGCAGGCCGCGCCCTCGCTCTGGGCCGCCGCGCTCGGCATCCGGTAGGGGTCGAGGCCATGCAGGTTGCGACCGGTCGGAACCACCGATGGGTCGCGCACAACATCGTTACCGCCGGAAGGCGGGGTATAGCCGCCGGCGAGGGCGTTGAGCAGCCCGCGCACTTCGTTGTCGGTGCGTAACCTGGCCAGCAGGTCCTGGAGGAAGGTCGCTAGCGGCGCCAGTTCACCAGCATCCACCCCTTCCAGTTCCAGCGGCCCACCCTCCACCATGCGGCGCACGGCGGCACGGCAGCGATCTTCGACCATGCGCCACTGCTCCTGCGCCCGGGGGTCGCTGGCGATGGCGCGGCGCAGGGCAGCGTAGTCCAGCCCCAGAGCGGCGGCAACGCGCTCGGGGAGGGTCGGCGCGCCAGCGACGGGGCGCTGGAAGGCCGCTACCAGGCTGAGAATGTCGGTCAATTCATCGGCCTCGGGTGGGCGCCCCAGCACGTGCAACCCGACCGGGATGAGGCGCTGCTCGACCTGGAGCAACTCGTGGCTCAGACGGGCCAGATAGGCCTCGGTAGCCCCGTCCGCTCGCCCGACTTCCTCGTTGTCGGCCCCGGTGGGTATCTCCGGCGCTTCGGCGCCCCGCGCCGCGCCCAACCCCACCTGCTGCGCCAGGGCGTCAATGGTTTCGAGCAGACCCGGATCGGGGCGCTGGCGGTACTGCTCGATGCTGTCCTTCAACTGCCGCAGGCCCTTGTACAGCCCGGCATGCTGCACAGGAGGCACCAGGTAGCTTACCAGGGTCGCTGCGCCGCGACGCTTGGCGATGGTGCCCTCGCTGGGGTTGTTGACACAGTAGTAGTAAATGTTGGGCAAGCCGCCGAGGAGCCGCGCCGGCCAGCACGTCGGCCCCAGGCCGGCCTGTTTGCCGGGCATAAACTCCAGCGCGCCGTGGGTTCCGATATGCACCACGGCATCAGCGGCGAAAACGCGGTCGATCCAGGTGTAGAACGCAGCAAAGCCGTGGTGCGGGGCGGCGTCGCGGGCCATGAGCAGGCGCATCGGGTCGCGCTCGTAGCCAAAGGTGGGCTGCACGCCGATGAACACATTGCCCAACTGGCGCCCCAGGATCTGGAAGCGCCGGCCATCGGTCAGCAACTCACCCGGCGCCGGCCCCCAGAACGGTTCAATCTCGGTATAGGCCGGGAAGAGCCGGCGGTACTCCTCGACGCTCAAATGGTCGGCCACGTTGGCGTCGGTTCCATTGATCACCGCGTTGCCTTCGACCACCAGCCGGCGCAGGGCCTCGGCGCTGGCGGGCAGGTCCACCTGGTAGCCGGCGGACTTCAACTCGCTGAGCAGCCGGTAGACGCTGGCGAACACATCGAGGTAGGCTGCGGTGCCAATGCTGCCCATATTGGGAGGAAAGTTGAAGAGCACGAGGGCGACGCGCTTCTCGGCGTTGGCTTTACGGCGCAGGGCCACCCGGCGGGCCACCCGGTCAGCCAGGCGCTCGATCTGCTCCGGCACCGGCACGGCCACGCCACTGTCCCCCGAAGGGCCGCCATAGACCAGCGGTTCGGTGGCGCCTTCCAGTTCGGCCAGGGCCACGTTCATCGCGATGTGCATCGGGTTCAGGCCGCGCTCATCGCGCTGCCACTCCTCGACCCGCTGGAAGACCAGGGGAATGGCCTGGAGGAAGGGCACATTGAGCGCCTCCAGGGCCGCCCGGGCCTCCTCGGGGCGGCTCTGGGCCATGCCGCCGGCCAGGGCGAAGCCCGAGGTTGTAAGCAGCAGATCGATTGACGGCTGGCCGCGAGCGTCTTTAAAGAAGGCATCCAGAGCAGGGCGATTATCCAGAGTGGCGGTGTAGGCCAGGCGCGCCTCCAGGCCGCGCGCCTCCAGCGCGTGAACGAGGGCGCCCAGGTGGGCCACATTGTTGCCGAGGGTGATCACCCGCAGCGAGAGCAGCCCCACCACCCCGCGGTCGAGCCGCAAGCGACGCTTGCGCTGCCACTTCTCGTAGCTCTTCAGGTCGGCGAACGGCCCCGGCGCATCAGGATGCCAGAGAGCCACGTCGGGATAGAGATCGGCGTCGCGCACCGGCAACCGGCCCCGCAGTTCCGGCACGTAGCGTTCGCCGATCAGGCAGAGCATGCGTTGCAGGTTCTCGGGGCTGTTGTTGACCCAGTACTGGTGCAGGCTGATAAAGCTGTGCAGGTCGCGGAAACGCCCGGGCAGAAACTTCAGGACCTTCGTCAGCCCTTTGACCAGGGCAAGCTGGCGCGACACCTCGCCGTGGCCGTGCTTCGGCTTCAGGGCCTGCATAATGCCGTCGTGGCCCCCTTCGCCACCCTGGTCGCCGAGGGTAAACTTCCCCATGCGCGTGAGCCGCGCCAGGGTAGGATTACTCATAATCACCGCGACAGGGCAGGAAGCCCTGGCCAGGATCGGCTCCAGCGGGCGCACATAGGCCTCGCCGAAGAGCATCGCGCCAAGCACAAAATCGGCGCTGGCAACCTCCCGCTCTACCTCGGCGAGCCGGGCCGGGTCGGCCAGATCTGCCCCGGTATGAACGGTAATGGCGACCGGAACGCCATAGTCGCGCTGGATCGCCGCGGCGGCGGCTCGCAAACCAACTGTGTAGTTATCCTGGGTCGTGAGAACGACGATTCGCATTGCTGCCTCCATGCATGCGCAGCGAGCCGGCATTCGGGGCCGGATAGAGGAGATCGTACACCTGTGTCGCGCCGCCTCGCGGGAGGGAATCTTCACGCCGGGTAAGGATGGCGCAACCGCTCCGCAGATCGGGAAGGGCTTCTGCAAGGGCTTCGCCCCCCGGACCTTCCCGTTCCAGAACGTATCGCATGCGCCGCTTCGCTGGCACTTTCACATACCCCATAGGGGTATGTGATGTTGACTGGCGCTATTGTGCGGTATGGTATACTATATTCAAGCCGTCCACAGGGGGTATGTCCCTTTGTGCGTTCGCGAGGAGGGTTTGCATGCACAACCGAGTTGTGATTATCGGCTCGGGCCCGGCGGGCCTGACCGCCGCCCTGTATGCTGCGCGCGCCAATCTGGAGCCACTGGTGGTGCGCGGGTTGCAGCCCGGCGGCCTGATCGCCACCACGTCTGAAGTGGAGAACTATCCGGGTTTCGTCGAAGGCATCGGTGGCTTCGAACTCGCCGACAATATGGAGAAACAGGCCGCCCGCTTCGGCGCCCGCTTTCTGGATACGCTGGTCACCCGGGTTGATGCCGGGCAGCGCCCGTTTGTGCTTACCACCGACGATGGGCAGCAACTCACCGCCGACACGATCATCGTCTCCACCGGCGCATCGCCGCGCAAGCTCGGCGTGCCCGGCGAGGAGCGCCTCGCCAACCGCGGTGTGAGCTACTGCGCCACCTGTGATGGGTTCTTCTTCCGGGGTAAGAAGGTGGTGGTGATTGGCGGCGGCAACAGCGCCCTTGACGAGGGGTTGTTTCTGACCCGCTACGTCGAGGAACTGATCATCGTCCATCGGCGCGATACGCTTCGCGCTGATCCGATCTTGCAGGAGCGCGCCTTCGCAAACGAGAAGATCCGCTTTATCTGGGACAGCACCGTCGAGGAGATCCTCGGCGAGGAGCGGGTCAGCGCGGTGCGCATCCGCAATCTAAAGACCGGAGCCGTCAGCGAACTGGCGGTTGACGGGGTCTTTCCCTACATCGGGCACGTGCCAAACACCAGGCTCTTCGAGGGCGTTCTGACCCTCGACGCCGGGGGCTACATCGTCACCGACGGGCGCCAGCGCACCAATGTGCCCGGCATTTTCGCCGCCGGCGATGTGGTGGACCATATCTACCGCCAGGCGATCACTGCCGCCGGCGAGGGCTGCAAGGCGGCGATGGAGGCCACCTGGTACCTGGCCGAACAAGAGCACGCCGCGAAGAAAGCCTCCCGGCCCGAGTCCGTCTCGTCCTCCGCGTCATCGTGAGACGAGGTTTTTGAGAGCGCCAGGCCCGTGCCCACGCTCCCGGCGAGCAGGGGCGCCTGGGAAGGCGAAGCCCTCCCGGGCGCCTACAGCCCCGCCACGGTTTGCACCCGGCTGATCACGCCCAGAATGAGGTTCGGAAACAGACCAACGATGATCAGCGGCGCCACGGCCACCGCCACCGCCGCCAGGATCGCCGGCGGCGCGGGTAGCGGCGCCTCACTCGGCGGGGCAGCGATGAACATGGCTTTGAGCAGCCGCAGGTAGTAGTAAAGGCTGATCAGGGTGGTGATCACCGCCACCACCACCAGCCAGCGCGCGCCGCCCTGCCAGGCGGCCATGAAGACGTAAAACTTGGCGAAGAATCCCGCCAGCGGCGGAATCCCCGCCAGCGAGAGGATGCACAGGGTAAACAGCGTGGCCAGCCCCAGGTTCCGGCGCGCCAGGCCATTCAGATCGGCGATCTCATCGCCGCCGACAATCAGGGTGATCGCTGCCAGCGCCCCGAAGGCGCCCAGGTTGGTTAGAGTGTAGACCACCAGGTAGTAGAGGAGCGCCGCCGTGCCCTGATCGCGGTCGAACGGCTGCGGCGCGGCCCAGGCCACCAGCGCCAGCAGAATGAAGCCGGCATGGGCCACGCTCGACCAGGCCAGCAGGCGCTTGGCGTTCGTCTGCGGCAGCGCCGCCAGATTGCCCACAATCACCGTGAGCAGCGCCAGGAAAGCTGCCAGGCTCGTCCAGCCGCCCAGGTCGGCCAGACTCGCGCCCCCGCTGAGCGAGGGAAAGGCCGTGGTGAGCAGGCGCAGGAGCAAGATGAAGCCCGCCGCTTTTGAGGCCGTGGAGATGAACGCCGTGATCGGCGTCGGCGCGCCCTGGTAGACATCGGGCGCCCAGCCGTGGAACGGCACTGCCGCCACTTTGTAGCCCACCCCCGCGATGACGAAGACCATCCCCAGGGTCAGCAGCGCCGCACCGCTCCCGGCGTCGCTGGCGAGTTCGGCGATGCGCGCGAATTGGGTCAGATCATTCGCCGTCACGTTCCCCGCCAGGGCACTGGCCGCGTAGCCGTAGGTCAGGCTCATCCCGTAGAGCAGGATGCCCGACGACATGGCCCCGAAGAGGAAGTACTTCATGCCCGCTTCAGAAGAGCGCGCGTCGTTGCGAAAGTAGCCCGCCAGAATGTAGAGCGGGATGCTGGTCAGTTCCACCGCCAGGTAGGCCATGATAAACTCGGTGGCCCCGGCCATCAGACACATGCCCAGGGTCGAGAAGAGGATCAGGGCGTAGAACTCGGCGGGATGGGCGCTCGGCCGGTAGTCCAGGCACAGCAGGCTGGTGATGAACGCCGCGCCAATGAACGTGAGCCGGGCGATCATGGTCAGGTGATCGGTGGCAAAGGCGCCAGTAACCGGCGCGCCGCCGGGTCCTCCGCTCTGCAGGTTGCGCAGGATCGTGAGGAGCCAGTCGAGCGCCGGGTTGCCGATCGGCCCCTCCGGGGCGCGTGTGCCGGGCAGGTAGGCGCTCTGCAGCAGAGCAATGACAAAGACTAACCCCAGCCCGATCGCCGTTAGCGAGGCCGAGGAGCGCACCCGCTCAAGTTGCGCCTCGGGTGTGCGTCCCCATTTCTCGAAAATGTCCGAGCCGAGCACCAGCAGCGCCAGCACCAGCAGCAGGATCTCCGGTAGTAACCGCGGGATGTCAGTGATCTGAAACACCGCTTGCTCCGCTTTTGTCACGCGCCGGTGCGACTTCACCGCACCACGACAGGCTGCAACGAGGTTTTTCCGCGAGGGCCTGGCCCGCTCGAACCCTCCCCCGGGCAGGGCGCCGGGGCAACCCGGGCGCCCCCTGTTAGCGTCAATCCGCGTTCTCACTCCACCGGCGCGTCCTGGCTCCCACGCCGTGGTCAACCCGCATGCCCCGGTTAGCGACCCGCCACCACCACCCCGGTGAGCTGGGCCACCACCGGCTGTACCCCGGTGTTGATCAGTTCGGTGAGAATAGCCGGGTAGAGGCCGACCACGACCAGGATCACCGCCAGGATGATCGCGCCGGAGTACTCCTGCCAGGTCAGCCGGGGTAGCTTGAAGAACTCGGGATTCTTCACCTCACCGTCGAAGGTTGCCCACACCGCGCGGAGGATGTAGGCCCCGGTGACCGGAATGGACACGGCGGCGATAACTGCAATCAGCGGGTAGCGCTCCCAGACGCCCAGGAAAATCGTGAACTCGGCCCAGAAACCGGCCAGGCCGGGCATACCCATTGACGAAAGACCACCGAGGATAAACATCCACGCCGCAAAGGGCATCACTTTCCGCAAGCCGCCGAGTTCGGGCAACTGGCGCGTGTGGGTGCGTTCGTAGATCATGCGCCCGACCACGGCGAAGAACAACGCGGTCATAATGCCGTGGGCGAACATCTGCAACACGGCGCCCGTCATCGCCAACTGGGTGGCGGCGGCCAATCCCATCAGTACCAGGCCCATATGGCTCACCGACGAGTAGCCGATGATGAACTTGGCGTCGCGCTGGGCCATGGCGATGGTTGCCCCGTACACGACATTGAACAGGGTCAGCACGGCGATGACCGGCAGCCAGAGGTTCGCCCCTACCGGCATCAGCCACATCGCGGCGCGAATACACCCGTACGCTCCCAGCTTCATCAGCACTCCGGCATGGAGCATACTCACCGCCGTGGGCGCCGCCACGTGTCCCGTGGGACTCCAGGTGTGGAAGGGGAACATCCCGGCCAGCACGGCGAAGCCCGCGAACATCGGCAGGAAGAAGATGCGTTGCAGATCGCCGGCCAGGGTCACGCTGCGCGAGAGCACGATCATGTCAAAGGTGCGCAGTCCTGAGCCGAAGTACAGCCCGAGCATCCCGATAATGGCCAGCGCGCTCCCGGCCATCAGGAACAGCGTCAGCTTCATCGCCCCGTACTCTTTGCGCGTGCTGCCCCAGACACCGATCAGCAGGTACATCGGCAGCACCGCCAGTTCGTAGAAGACGAAGAAGAGAAACAGGTCAAGAGCGACGAACACCCCGTACACGCCGGTGGTGAGCAGCAGCAGCAGCACCCAGTACTCTTTGACCCGCTCCTCGATGTTCCAGCTCATCAGCGCGCCGGTGAAGATCACCACGCCGTTGAGCACCAGCATCGGCAGGCTGATCCCGTCTACCCCCAGCAGGTAGGAGATGCCGAGCTGGGGGATCCAGTCCAGGCGCTCGATGAACTGGAAGCCGCCCCGGCCCGGGTCATAGGCCAGCCAGACGAGCAGGGAGAGCACGAGCGAGATCAGGGCAAAGCCGGCGCCCGTCCAGCGCATAGCTTCGGCGTGGCGCCTGGGGATGAGGGCGATCAGGGCGGCAGGCACAACCGTGCTGAGCCAGATCAGGCTCAACCAGGGGATGGTGGTCGGAAGCGTGAACAGGCCCATAACTGCTTTCAAGGGAGCGCACGCGCTCTCCGCTATGGGCGCAGCGCGCCCGTGCATACGGTTAACTCAGCGCGCGCTGAAACACGGCGACGAGCTGGGTGGCAGTGGTGTTCGCCAGGTTCATCAGCGGCCCGGGGTAGACGCCGATCAGCAACAGGAGCGCCAGCAGCGGCAGCATTGTCCAGAACTCCGCCGGCCGCAGATCGGCCAGGGTGTTCCAGCGTTCATTGAGCGGCCCGAGGAAGAGGCGCTGGAACATTAACAGCAAGGCCAGCGCGGTGACGATCAGGCCAATTGTCGCCAGAGCGGTGAAGAGCGGCAGTGTGGCCCAGGCCCCGCGGAAGATGAAGAACTCCCCCACGAACCCGGCCATTCCCGGCAGGCCCAGGTTGGCAAACATGGCCGTTCCCATTACCCCGGCAAAGGTAGGCGCCACGACGCGCAGCCCACCAAAATCGGTCAGGCTCCAGGTTGCGGCGCGCGCATGCAGCGCGCCGGCCAGGTAGAACAGCGCCGCTGTGGAGAGACCGTGGGCCACCAGTTGTACCATCACACCGTTGAGAGCGATGGCCCGGCTGTCCTGGGTGGTCGCGCCGGGCAGGGCGGCGGCGGCGGCGATGCCGAGCATCACGTAGCCCATGTGGTTGATCGAGGTGTAGGCGATCAGCCGCTTGATGTCGCCACCCACGTTGGCGAGCGCGCCAAAGGCGCCGGCCACGATCCCCACCAGGGCCAGGCCGCCCATCACCGGCGCGAAGTACTGGCTAGCGTCCGGCACGAAGGGGAGCATGATCCGCAGCATGCCGTAGGCGCCCATCTTGCTCATCACCGCGCTGAGAAGAATACTGCCGGCGACCGGCGCTTCGGCGTAGGCGTCGGGCAGCCAGGTATGGAACGGCCAGACCGCCAGTTTGATCGCAAAGGCGATAAAGATCGCCCAGAAGGCGATGCTGGTGTAGAGCAGCGGATAGCGCCCCAGCACGTTTGCCACGCCCAGGCGCTCCATGTAGGCGAACAGGATCTCGCGGAAGCTGCCCGTGACCCCCTCCACCGGCAGGCCCTGCCCCAATCGCCCCAGGGCGATCAGGTCAAAGGTGGGGAAACCCGCCTGCCGCACCGACAGGTAGATGACCTGGAAGAGCAGCAGCATGCCAATCGAGCCGGCCATGGTGTAGACGAAGAACTTGAAGGCGGCATAGCGCCGGTTCTCGCGCCCCCAGAGCTGGATGAGAAAGTACGCCGGAACCAGGCTGAACTCCCAGAAGATGAAGAAGAAGAAGAAGTCCAGGGCCACAAAGTAGCCGAGCATCGCCGCTTCGAGCAGGAGCAGCAGGGCGTAGTGCGGCTTCACCCGGTCGGTGAGCCGCCACGAGGCCAGCATGGCCACCGGGGCGATCACCGCCGTCAGCAGCACCAACGGCAGACTCAACCCATCCACACCGAGAAAGTAGTCCACCCGGACGGCCTGGATCCAGGGGATCTTCTCGACCAGTTGCACCGTCCCCTGGCCCCCGGCGCTGGCCGTGGGGTCAAAGCGCGACCAGACCACCAGCGCGATGGCCAGGGGCACCCCTGTCCACGCCGTCACGCCCAGACGCACCACGCGGTCGTCCAGGCGCAGCCAGGCGGCCAGCCCCACCAGCAGGATGCCCACCAGCGGTGAGAGTACCAGCAGTGTCAGCCACGGCACGCCGTCGGGTGAAGCCATCAAATACGAGGGTAGATCCATTGGTCTGTTCCTGAGGTGAAAATACGGGGAAACCGGGTTTCCCCATACCCCTGCCTGTGGGGCACCAGCCGCTCCCAACAGCGGTTGGGAAATGGGGAAACCGGGTTTCCCCACGCCCCGCCCTGCGGGGGCGCCACGCGCCCCCATCACCGGTTGGGAAATGGGGAAACCGGGTTTCCCCACGCCCCGCCCTGCGAGGGCGCCACGCGC
>OGCI01000208.1_pt1 | contig 76751 bp, 65 predicted proteins | sample 1570021 | NCBI WGS metagenome assembly OGCI01 (sample SAMN06264664, study PRJEB24512) | hot springs metagenome | isolation source: Hot spring water | place: South Africa: Tshipise | collected 2015-06-21
TAATGCAGAAGGCCACTAGAACAGTCCAGTTCATAGTGGCCTTTATTTTCTGCGTAGTCAGGATAGGTGGCAACTTGAGTTAAGATATTGTCGTTGATCCGTTCGCGTGCCCAGACCGGCTCCAAGCCCCGCTCACTCGAAAGATAAACCCGGTCGATCTGCCAGGCCCGGTGCAGCTCCGGGTGGTCGTCCACCGTCCGCTCCTCCCGCACCAACACCATCGGCCCAGCGACGTAGATGGAGCGCTGGTTATCACTGGACGGCAGCAGCGCCATCACCTCCTCCATGCTGCGCGGCCGCAGGCCCTCGGAGAGCTGGGGATGGTTTTCTACAAAGCGCAGCATACCGGGCTGCTCCGAGTCGACCTGCAATCGCTCATTGGCCAGGACCACCTCCTGGCGGTCATGGTAGAGCTGGTAGGTCACGCTCTGCTGGCGCCGTACCAATTGTCCCTGTTCGACAAGAAGGGTGTCCTGGTCGGGGTACAGGGCCACCACCTCCAACCGTGACTGCTTCCAGATCGGGATGTCCCGACCAAAGACCGGCTCCAGCTCGTTGATCTCCAACGAGCGAAAAGCCCGGGGTCCCTCCGAACCAAATCCGGTGGGAACCTCCCACCACCACCGGTCGGGATCGCGGGGGCCGGGCTGCTCCTCCAGGCCGTCAAAAAACTGCTGGCTGCGGAGTATCTGCAGGTGCCGATTGTACGGCTCCCAACATACCTCGTCGCGCCACTCGTAGCAAACCTCCGCGCCTGGCACCTCCACGTAGTTAATGAGTTGGTACTCGCCGTAACCGTCCTTGTTGATATAACCCTTTAGGCGATAATATCCTGCAGCCGGATCGGTTCTTCCATGTGCGGAGGGTACTACAACCCCCCCTGCCGTGGGAAGAGGGGCGCTAGGCGCTGTGCGGCCCCTCCACCCGCCAGCGCTCCAGGCAGTACCGCCCGAACTCGGAGCGCTCGGCCATGGCCTCGAACATCACCAGGCGCCAGGTAAAAGAACCCACCCACATCATGCCCCAGTCGAAAGCCCTCCGCACTGCGAAGGTGAAGGAGCTGCGCCGGATTGGGAAGTCGGCCTTGTAGCGCTGGCAGAAGCGCTCCACCTCCGGGGCCAGGGCCGGCTCGTAAATGGGCACGCGCCAGTTGTACTCAAAGGGCATCCGGGGGTCTTCCGTGGCGGCCAGGATGGCATCGCTGTAGTGAAGATGCTTCAAGGCCTGGTAGACCGGCTCGCGTTGGTGGTAGACGAAATCAAAGACCGAGGCCAGGAGCCAGCCCACCAGGCGGGCCTCGGCCAGGGCGGTGGGCCGGTGCTCCTCACAGCGCTGCAGGTGGCGCTGGAGCTTTGGGGTGGTCGTCCCAGCCGGGGCCGGTGGGGACGGGGTCGGCCATGTCCAGCGTCCAGTACTCGCCAGTAATTGGATTTTGGAAGGTGTATCCCTGTCTGATCATACCTCACCTCGCGATGAAACGGCGGTTAAGCCGGTAGATCCAGAGCCCGCGGTGGAACTCGGGGATGGACTGTTCGGGCAGCAGCAGCTGCTCTTTGCCCACCCGGTGGCCCGGGCCCAGGTGGGTGATCAGGTGGATGGGGTCAAGGCCACAGGGGATCTCGACCAGGAAGGCCCCCTCCGGGCCTTCCACCTCGTAGAGGCGGCGCTCCAGCAGGAAGAAGGGGTCCACCGGCAGGCCCAGGCCCTCCTGCAGCTGCCGGCAGGTCTGCTCAAACTCGAACAGGCTTGCGTGGCTGGAAAGCTTCACCAACTCCCCGCCCACGAACTTAAAGAGGGCCATGAAGAGCCGGTCCTCGGCCTCGATCTCGGGGGATGCCTTCTCAAAGATCGTGAAGCAACCTGGGGGCGGGGTGGTGATGGGTCGAGCGGCGGTGCGGTAGAGCACACCGTCCTCCAGCCGCCAGCCCAGGTCCTCCACCAGCCCCCTGAGCTTGTTCCAGGGGTTGGTCTCGGGCCGGTGCAGCAGACGGATGGCCCGGACATTATAGGAGAGCCGGTGTCGCGGATCCATAGCTGTATTATATGAGACCCGGGCCGTTGCTTTTCTCATGAAGCCCGGGTTCTCATACACCCCCCTAAAGACGCTCAGCATCTGCGGCTTCCTATTTGTGGAAGCTCAAGGAGCGCCTGGGGAGCAGGGTCTATTGCGCCGTGTGCGCGCTGAGGTGGGGGATGAACCGGGTCGCTTCCAGGGTGTGCCAGCCCTGGCAGATAAGAGCTATCCTCCCCTGGCCAGCGCGGACTTCCCGGCCTATGTCCTGGGGGATCAGCTAAGGCAGGACGTGGGTCTCAAACAGGAAAGACCTCGCATGAAAGCCTGGTTTCAGGGGATGGTGCAACCCAAGCTGGAGGCTCGAAAGGTTACGGCAGCGGAAGTGCTACCCTTGATTCAAACGTACTAGGCCTGGGTGTGTACCCAGGCCCAGTCCTAAGCCTATTTTAGGCTATGAACCCACCGGGGTCAACGAGCCCTTGGACTTCCCGGGGGGTGCATCTCCAAAAATCCGTATGCCAGAATAGGGCATGAAAAACTGGAAAGCCAAAGCCCAACAAGCCTTTGAACGCTACCTGGAAGACCTGGAACAGAGCCTGGCACCTGGCGTGGGCCTGGCCGGAATCGAAGCGGCCATGCTGCGGCATAATCCGGAGCTGCTCAGGGCAGTGATGCAAGGCTTGGCCGAAGAGACCCAGGCGCTTTCCCCCCCTGGAGATACCGCCGGGGTGGCGGAAGGTGGGGTTCGGTGGGTCGAGGTGCAGAGCCCGTGGGGAAGGATCCAGACCAGCGTACAGCGGCTGCGGGACGAGACCGGACGGGAACATAGCCGCCGGCTGGATACAAGCCTGGACAGTAGCGGGTATACCCCCTGGGCGCTGGAAATCGAGCGCAGTGGGCGAGAGGCTGGCCGATTGGGTCAGGGCAGGTGGAGGGCATGAACAAGCACGTGATTGGCGCCTGCATGAAGCGTTCGGGGATGCAGTGGAGCCGTCCAGGGGCCTCTCGCACCGCTGCCCACCGGGCCCAGCTCTGTAGTTCCAGGCCGCTTGTGGCCTTCGATACCCTACGCTGGGAGGCTTTCCTGGTACGGAAACTCTGAGATGCACCCTTCCCGGGATCCCGGGGGTTTTATCTTTACGAACGAGCGGCCCTGTGTTACTCTGATGAACGGTCTTGTTGTTGGGTTCATTCCCACAACAGGAGCAACGCCAGCGGCCCCATCGTCTAGTGGCCTAGGACGCCGCCCTCTCACGGCGGTAACAGGGGTTCGAATCCCCTTGGGGTCACCATACGGGCGACTAACTCAGTTGGTAGAGTGCATCCCTTACAAGGATGAAGTCGGGGGTTCGAGTCCCTCGTCGCCCACCACGTACAGGACGAGAAACCCCCTTTATGCAAAGAGTGCATAAGGGGTTTTTTGCTGCCACCAGGGTGCCATTGATTGACTGGCTAAAGAATCGCTCAATGCCAAAGTTAAGTTTTGCTGATGCGGGCTTCATGGCTGAGGGCTGCTCCTTTCCTACCCTTGAACCAGGAGGAGTGAGATGAAGCGACTGATGGCAATGAGTCTGCTGGGGCTGGTGGCCTATGCCACGCCGGTACTGAACCCCCAGGGGATCATCGTCAACCCGGTGCCCACCGACCTCGAGGTGCAGACCTGGGTCGACCGCGACCCCGCGGGCCTGGGCAATGCGACCTACTTCTTTGGCGACAGAATCAGGATTTACACCCGCGTCAACCAGAACGCCTATGTCTACCTGTTCAACATCAACGCCGATGGGCAGATTGACCTGATCCTGCCCAATGCTTACAACCCCGGCAACTATTTGCGGGCGGGGGAGACCTATAGCTTCCCGGAACCTGGGGCGCGCTACGAGTTCACCATCAGCGGGCCCGCAGGAATAGATCAGGTTTTGGCAGTAGCCAGCCGCCAGCCGCTCTCGCTCGCGCAGATTGCCGATATTCGCAGCGGCCAGATGCGGGTGCAGGGGGCCAGCAACCTGGCCAGGGCGCTCTCGATTGTGGTCACCCCACTGCCCGACCGCGACTGGGTGAGCCATGCAGTGCGCTACAACGTGCAGCCCCGCCTGACGGTCAACCCGCAGCCCGTGGTGCCCAGGCCGCCCATCTACTTCATTTCTCCGGTGCCAGGGTACTGGGTGGCCTGGGAAGAGCGCGATGACACCGAGTACAGCGTGGCCTACCGCGGTGGCGATGTGGAGCAAATTTACAGCTACTACCACCGCGACCTGACCTCTAAAGGCTGGGTGAAGGTGCGCTTCAAGTCTAAAGGGGGCAAGAAGAACCTGGCTTACGAGGCGGAGTACCGCCGGGGTGGAGATAGGCTCGAGGTCAGGGTAGCTCCCCGTGGCGCCGAGATGATTGTCAAGCTGGAGTGGGGCAGATAGCGCGCCCGGCCCCCACACCACAGGCCCCCGCTGGAGGCGCGGGGGCTTTGCTTTTATAATTGCCCTATGCACCCCTGGCTGGATATTCCAACCAAACAACTGCGCTTTGCCAGGGCCATTATTTCCGCGGGTAAATAAAACCTCTTTCGCCCTCGTACAGTCGCGAGGCTGTACGGGTTCTTTCTTTTGAGCCCCGACTCCAAACGCCATAAGGAGCAAGCATGAACAACCTCGAGGTTCACCCCGACATCGCCCAGGCCTCCACCCTTCCGGCCCGCTTCTACCAAGACCCCCAGGTATACGAAGCGGTAAAAGAAAAGGTGTTTGCCCGAAGCTGGCAGTGGGTGGGCGATACCGACGATCTGAAGGCCCCCGGTACCGTCAAGCCCTTTACCTTGCTGGAAGGCTGCCTGGACGAGCCGCTGGTGCTAACCCGCGACCACCAGGACCAACTGCACCTGCTCTCCAACGTCTGCACTCACCGGGGGATGCTGGTGGCCGAGACCGGCGACAACGCCCGCTACCTGCGCTGCCGCTACCACGGGCGGCGCTTTGGGCTGGACGGCTGCTTTCAGGCCATGCCGGAGTTCGAGGGGGTGGTGGGGTTCCCCAGCCCCAAGGACGACCTGCCCAGGGTGGCCTTCGAGACCTGGGGCCAGGGGAAGTTTTTGTTTGCCAGCCTGAACCCGCCGGTTTCGCTGCAAGAGGTGCTGCGCCCTGTGCAGGAGCGGGTGGGCTGGATGCCTTTTCGGGAGTTTTACTTCGAGCCTGCCCGCGCCCGTGACTACCTGGTGCGGGCCAACTGGGCGCTGTACTGCGACAACTACCTGGAAGGCTTCCACATCCCCTACATCCACGCCTCGCTCAATAGCGTGATTGACTACGGCAGCTACACCACCGAGGTCTACGACTGGTGCAACCTACAGCTCGGGGTGGCGGCCCCCGGCGAGCCTTGCTTCGACCTACCCAAAGACTCACCCGACCACGGCCAGCGCATCGCGGCTTACTACTACTGGGTTTTCCCCAACCTGATGCTGAACTTCTATCCCTGGGGCCTCTCGGTTAATGTGGTGCGCCCGCTGGGGCCCGAGCTCACCAAGGTCTCGTTTTTGCCCTATGTGTGGGATGCCAGCAAGCTGGAGGCCGGGGCTGGGGCCGCCCTCGACCGGGTGGAGCGCGAGGATGAGGTGGTGGTGGAGGCGGTGCAGAAGGGGGTCAAGTCGCGCTTCTACGACCGGGGGCGCTTTAGCGTCAAGCGGGAGCAGGGGGTGCACCATTTTCACCGGTTGCTGGCGCAGGCTTTAGGGTAGTCGGAGCTGTCCTGGTATGATGAAGCAGCGTTTGGAGGAACCTATGCAGCGACTGCTTGCTCTGCTCGTCTTGGTGATTGGTCTAGCCCTGGCCCAGGCCCCGGCCTACCCCGAGAACACCGTAGGGGTGGGTTTTGGGATTGGGCGTGGGCTGGTGGTACAGGGCAGCACGGGCCTGCCCTTCAGCCCGCTGGGAATCGACACGGGGCTGGATATGGAGGTCGTCGTACCCACCAGCTTTAATGCGCTGGAGGTCTGGGCGCTGTTCAAGGCCAACCTGCTGCCGGCCCTGACGGTGGCCGATCTTTCGCTCTCGGCGGGCCTGGGGCTGGATATGAGCTTTAACACGGTTGGGAGCATTTTTGGTGTCCATCTGGGGCCGGTGGCCAGCCTCGAGATTCCCGGTGGGGCCATCTCGGGCTATGTGGGGCTGGGTATTGAAGGAGGGTTTAACCTGGCCTATGGCCTGGCCGGGCGGCTGTACCTTGACCCGGTGGCCCTCGAGGTGGGCCTTTCCGACCGCTACCCCTTCAAAATTGCCCTGCTCTATCTGTGGTAACAGAGGCATAATCTACCCAGGGCTTTGAGGCCTTGAGCACACGGGGCAAGGTGGGCCGCAGTACACCCATGCGCTGGATTGGAGCTCTGGTGGTTTTGCTGGGCACGGCCTGGGGGCACTCGGTTTTTGTGCTCACCCCCCAGGGGCGCCTTCAGGGTGGCTACAACCAGCAGGCCCGGGTGGCCTACTTTCTGGGTATCCCCTATGCCAGGGCCGAGCGCTGGAAAGCCCCGCAGCCGGTGATGCGCCTCGAGGGGGTGTTCCAAGCCACCCAGCCGGGCCCGGCCTGCCCCCAGCGCGGGGTCTTCACCACCCGCCTGGGGGGCTACCTCCCGCCCCAGAGCGAAGACTGCCTGAACCTGGGGGTCTGGATGCCCATGGCCGCCCCCCCGCCCGAGGGCTACCCGGTGATGGTCTTTATTCACGGGGGCAGCTACACCGGCGGTAGCTGGGCCGAGCCCCTCTACGACGGCACCTCGCTGGCCTCGCAGGGGGTGGTGGTGGTGGGGTTCAACTACCGGCTGGGCTCGCTGGGCTGGCTGGCCCTGCCCGCGCTGCAACAGGAAGACCCCCACGGCTCCACCGGCAACTACGGGCTCTTGGACATGCTCGAGGCCCTGCGCTGGGTGCGGCGCAATATCGCCGCCTTCGGGGGCAACCCCGACAACGTAACCCTCTTCGGGCAGTCGGCGGGGGGGATGGCGGTCTGCACCCTGCTGGCCGCCCCGGCGGCCCGGGGCCTCTTCTACAAGGCCATTGTTCAGTCGGGGGGGTGCGAGTACGTGCGCACCCTGGAGCAGGGCCTGGCCTGGGGCGTCCGCTGGGCTGCTCAGATGGGGTGTGAGGCGGGCGATCTGGCCTGTTTGCGCCGGATTCCTTTAGAGCGCCTCTTTCCCCCCGAAGACCGCAGCATCGGGGCGCTCTTGCAAAGGGTCGAGGCCGGGGAGTTTGCCGAAGTGCCCTGGAAGCCCCATCTGGACGGGGTCTGGTTGCACAAAATACCCCTCCAGGCCTTGAGAGAGGGAGATGCGGCGGGCGTTCCTCTGGTGGTTGGGGCCACCGCCCAGGAGACCTGGGGGGAGCGTTTTGTGGGCCCTGCGGACTGGGCGGGGTTTGCCCGGCGCGTGGAGGAAAAGCTGCCGGGGCAGGGGGCTCGAGCCGAGCAGCTTTACCGGGCCCGCACCGCTTTCCCCGCCGAGGCCTGGGCCTACTTCCAGACCGACCGGATTCTGCTCTGCCCCACGCTGGCCGCTGGGGTTGCCCAGGCCCCTCACGCGCCCAGCTACAGCTACCTGGTGGACTGGGCCTCGCCGGTGCTCGAGGGGCTGGGCAGCTTCCACGGGATTGAGCTGCCCCTGCTGTTTGGCACTGAGGCGAGCTGGCCCGCGCTGGCGCTGTTCCTGACCCAGGAAGCCCTGGAAAGCTCCCGCCCCCTGGCCCGGGCCTTGCAGGCCCAGTGGATCAACTTTGCTCGCACTGGTGCGCCTTTTTTGCTGGGCTGGCCCGAGACCAGGGCCGGCTATGCGATGGGCTTTTCCGCCCAGCCGGGCCGCATCCCCGACCCCTACCCCGAACGCTGTGGGTTGTTCCGCTAGGCCCAAGCGAATAGCATAGAAGGGTGCCGGTGCTCCAGGTTTCCGCTGCTGATCAGTACCTTATTGCCAGCGGCGATACACCGTTGCTCGAGGTCTGGGCGGCCCTGCCCAAAGGGCTGTTTCCGCCCTTTCCCCCGGTGGAGCTGCCGGGGGGCCTGGACGGCCTGCTCAAGCGCGGCGGTTTTGCCCAGACTTTTTTTATGGGCAGCGAGGTGCTGGGACTCAGGTTTAAGTCGCCCAAGGGCCAGATTATACGAGCCGGTGGCCTCACTGTAAAAAACGTGCAGGGCTACGACCTGGTGCGCCCCTTTGTGGGCAGTTTTGGGGCGCTGGGGGATGTGCTCGAGGTCACCCTGCGCCTGCGCCCTGGGCGGGCCTCGGTGTTTCTGCGCCGAACGGGTGAGTTTTCCATCCCCACCATCCAGCCCCGTTTCTTATGGCAGGCGCTGGCCCACACCTACGCTTTTCACTTCGGGCATCCCCTTGAGGTTCAGCACTTCGCGGAAACCTTTGGCGGAGAGAGCGTACAGGGGCTGCTGGACTATACCGGGCTGTTCCCCGAGGGTATGGGGGTGGGGCCGGGCAGCCTGCGCGATCTGCGCTTTAGCTGGGCCAACGGTGGGGCCCGGCCCGAGCTGCCCGTGGCCTTCCGGCGCCTGGCGGAGGCGATTTAGAAACCCATGAGACCCAAATTTACTGTTCCCGATCATCTGAAGCCCTACCAGCGCCGGATGAGCGCCAACGGGGTGGGGCTGCACCTCTACGACTCGGGGCTGGCCCAGGCCCCAGACCCCACCTTTTTGCTGATCCATGGCCTGGGCGACGAGGCCGATAGCTGGCGCAAGGTGTTCCCGCTGCTGACCGGACAGGGCCGGGTGGTGGCCCCCGACCTGCCGGGGTTTGGCCGTTCGGAGCACCCCCGGCGGGCCTACACCCTCAACTTTTTTGCCGATACAATGGCCGCCCTGCTGGAGAACCTGAAGGTTTCGCAGGCCGTCCTGGTGGGCAGCTCGATGGGGGCCGCGGTGGCCCTGCGGCTGGCCCAGCGGCGCGCCGACCTGGTGTCGCGGCTGGTGCTGGTGGGGGGGCCGCCGGTGCGGGGTCGGCTCAACCGGGTGCAGCTCATGTTCTTGATACCGGGCCAGGGCGAAAAGCTATACAACAGCTTCCGCCGCTCACAGGAGGCCGCTTTTGAGAGCCTGCGGCCCTACTATGCCAGCCTGGAGGCGTTGCCGCCGGAAGACCGCCAGTTTTTGCGGGAGCGGGTCTGGGATCGGGTCTGGAGCGACGACCAGCGGCGGGCCTACTTCTCCACCTTCCGCTGGATGGCGCTGGAGAGCCTGCTGGGCCGGGCCCGCTTAGGCCAGGTAAAAACCCCTACGCTGCTGGTTTGGGGCGAGCAGGACGCGGTAATTCCCCTCGAGGCCGCCAAAACTCTGCAAAGCTGGATGCCGGGCTCGCAGCTTCAGGTGATCCCCGGCTGCGGCCACCTGCCCCAGCAGGAAAAACCCCTCGAGCTCACCCGGCTTATTTTGCAGTAGCAGCCTGGCAGGCCGGGCAGAGGCCTTGGTACTCGACCTGCACGTCTTCAATTACAAAGGCGGGGTACTTGGCCTTGACCTCGCTCAGCAGGTCGGGCAGCGGGTGCACGATGTCAAAGAAGCGGTTGCACTTGCGGCAGACCATGTGCAGGTGGCCGTCCAGGTTGGCCTCGTAGCGCAGGGCCTCCCCGGGTCGGGCCAGGGGCACCAGGTAGCCCTCCTCGGTGAGCGCGTCCAGGGTGCGGTACACCGTGCCCAGGCTGATGCTGGGTACCTGCTTGCGCACTTCAGCATAGACCCAAGCAGCATCGGGGTGGTGGCCCTTGGCACTGCGAACCACCTCGAGCACGGCTTTGCGCTGCTTGGTTAGGCGTTTCATTCTCATAGCGGTTCTTCAGGGATGGGTCGGGGCGTGTGCGAAATCCCGACTATTAAACTCAAGTTTACAACAAAACCCCTGGGGAAATTAAGCCGGCGCACAAAATGGCTCAGTGTTGCGGTGCAGGTACTGCGCTCAGCAGTTCCCGCCCCCCTTCGGCCAGCAAGTCCTGGGCCAGGTCGTGGCCCAGCTCGGCGGCTTCTTCGGCGTCGCCCTCGATCTCGGCCCGGATGAGTTCGTGGCCGTCGGGTGAGGCCACCACCCCTTGCAGCAGCAGGGTGTCGTCGCCCTCGAGGGTCGCCAGCGCGGCGGCAGCGCACCCGTCGCCCGCGCCCAGGGCCCTTAAGAAGGCCCGCTCGGCCGTTGTCCGGACGAAGGAGGCTCGGTGGTTGAGGCTGTAGGCCAGCTCCTCGGCCCAGTCGTCGCCCTGGCGCACCTCGAGGCCCAGGGCCCCCTGGCCGGGCGCGGGCAGCATGACCTCGGGGTCTATAAGCTGGTCGATGCGGTTTCTCAAGTCCAGCCGCAGCAGGCTGGCCGCTCCGATGATCATGGCGTCGTACTCACCGGTGCCGAGGGCGCTCAGCCGGTCGTCCACATCGCCCTCGAGGTCGCACACATTCAGGTCGGGGCGGTGGGCCAGCAACTGGGCCTTGCGCCGCAGGCTGTTGACCCCCACCACGGCCCCTTTGGGCAGATCCTCCAGGCGTTTGGCGCTGCGCCCGACCAGGGCCTCGCGGGGCTCCATGCGCTTGGGCACCGCCACCAGCCGGAGGCCGGGTGCTTCCTGGGTGGGTAGGTATTTGAGCGAATACACAGCAATATCCACTTCTCGCTTACCGAGGGCCTGTCGCAAGGCTTCAGCGGCGCTCTGCTCGGAGGCGCTTTTGGACTGTATGGTACGTATTTTGAACTCGGTTTCGGGCCAGTTCTCTTTGAGGCGTTCCACCACCCAGCGGGTCTGGGCTTGCGCCAGCAGGCTCGCCCGGGCCCCTATTACGATGACGCGCATAACGCCCAATATATTAGCCGGAAATTGCCCGCGGTGGTATGCGCAGCGGGCCTTTAGGGGCGGTATGGCGGGGGGATACAGTCCGCCTCGAGCTCGAAATCGCCCTCCACGGCCCTGGCTTTGCCCGCTTGGGCCAGCAAATGCAGGGTTTGGCTGACATACTGCTGCACCCGCCGCAGCGGGAGGGTCTCGACGGCCAGCTCGGGGCGGTGCAGCTTGAGGAAGGCCCGGTGGAAAGCGGGCAGCTCGTTCAGCGGGAGAGCAGCCTCGAGGGCGCTCCAGCGCACGGTGCTCATGAGGGCCAGCCTGTTCGCATAGCCAGCCCCGCCCTACCTGGCAACCCCGAAAGCAAAGACCAGCTCGTCGCCCTTGCGCACCACAAACAGAAGGGCGGCCCTGCCGGTCTCGTCCCGCAGGTTGTAGCGGGTGCGCACCTCACCTGCTACCTGGGTTTCCTGCTGATTTTCCACGAAGTAGCCAGCGGCGGCAAAGCCGGTCAGAATCTGCTGAACGAAGCCGGGTTGCAGCCGGGCCGCCACACCCCGGGCCGCGTAGACCTCCAGGTTGAACCGGCTGGCATCGGGGATGCGGGCCACAATGGCCTCACTGCCGCGCCCGGCCTTGAAGGAGCCCGAGGGAAAGCGCACGCTGGCATCCAGGCTGGAGGTGATGGCCGCCACCGCGGTCACCTCGACCAGGGTCTGGGCCAGGGCCGGAGCGCCCAGCAGGAGCAGCAAGCCAAGCAAAAGGGTCTTCATGCCTCGAGCATATCGGCGAGCAGCGGGGCTGCTGGGTTATTTGCCTCAGGACTGGCCGACCGGGGTATCCCTGGGCGGCAACGGGGGCAGCCCCAGGCGGTTCCAGCGCTCGTCTACCCGGCGCACGATCTCGGGCGCCATCACGATTTTGGGCGGCCAGCGGCGGGTAAAGCCCTCCTCGGCCAGCTTGCGGGTGCCGTCCAGCACCAGCACCGGGCCCTCCACCCCCGGCAACACCCAGGCGTCGCGCTCGGGGTCAATGTTGTTGAGCACTGCCCACATCACCTCGTCGAACTCGAGGTGGGTGTCGGCATCGGTCAGGAGCATCAGCCGAATGCCCGCACTCTGGGGGGCTATCAGCAGGCGCTCGGCAAGCTCTTTGGCCTGGTGGGGGCGGGTTTTCTCGAAGGTGACCATCCAGATGCCCGGCAGTTGCTTCTGCCGCACCCCCGGAATACCCGGCAGGCTGGGGTGGGCCCGGAGGGTAAAGGGCAGGGCGCCGCCTTCCTCCTCGAGCTTGGCCGTACCGTCCACAATCAGCTTGCCCCCGTAGCCCATGGCGCGGGAGGAATGGTCGAGCACGTCAATGGGGCCGCGCGAGATGAGGGTGTCGCGCCCCGGCACGGCGTGCTCGAGGGCTTTTTGCAGGGCCTCGGGCCCCTTCAAAGGAGCGCCCGCATCCAGCACCACGATCACCTTGGCAAACATCATCTGGCCCAGCCCAAACAGGCCGTTGGCCACCTTGTAGGCCTGGCCGGGGTAGCGCTTCTCGATGCTCACGTTCACCCAGTTGTGGGCCACCCCGGCGGGCGGCATGTGGTAGTCGTGGATCTCCGGCAGGATGAGCTGGGCCGCGGGCAGAAAGAGCCGTTCGGAGGCCTCGATCAGGTAGGCGTCCTCCATGGGCGGGCGGCCCACGATGGTGGCCGGGTAGACGGCGTTTTTGCGGTGGGTGATGGCGGTGAGGTGGAAGCGGGGGTAGAGGTCTTCCAGGGTGTAAAAGCCGGTGTGGTCGCCGAAAGGCCCCTCCACTACCAGGTCTTCGGCGGGGTCGATGTAGCCCTCGAGCACGAACTCGGCCTCGGCGGGCACCGGCAGGTCTACCGTGACACCGCGGGTCAGCTCGACCGGCTGGCCCCGCAAGAACCCCGCCAGGTTGAACTCGTTGACGCCCGGAATGGGGGGCACAGGGGCGGTGGCAGCGTAGGTCAGGATGGGGTCGCCGCCCAGGGCCACCGCCACTTCCAGCCGCTTCCCCAGTTTTTTGGCTTTGTCGTAGTGCCGCCGACCCACCTTGTGCAATTGCCAGTGCATGGCGGTGCTTCGCCTGTCCAGCACCTGCATCCGGTACATGCCCAGGTTAAGCTCGTCCGTTTCCGGGTCTTTGGAGATCACCAGCGGCAGGGTGATGTAGGGGCCGCCGTCCAGGGGCCAGCACTTGAGGATGGGAATTCGGAAGAGGTCTACCTGGTCGCCTTTCCAGACCACCTCCTGCACCGGCCCGCCGCGCACTTTTTTGGGGAAGAAGCCCTTGAGTTCCCGCAGCTTGGGCAGCATAGCGAGGGCCGCCTTGAGGCCGCCCTTGCCGGGGTTGAGGTTCATCAGGTTGGCCACCCGCACCGCCAGGTCGTCCAGGCTTTTCACGCCCATGGCCCGCGCGGTGCGCTCGGCGGTGCCAAAACCCCCGATGAAAACCGGGAAGTCGCGCCCCTCTACATTCTCAAACAGCAGGGCCGGGCCGCCCGACTTGACCATTCGGTCGGCAATCTCGGTGATTTCCAGTTCGCAGGAGACCGGTTCCTTGACGCGAACGAGCTTCTGGCGGCGCTCGAGTTCGTGAATGAAGGCCTGGAGGTTCTTATACATCCATTCCAGCTTACGGCCTGAAGCGCCCACCGACTGTGGGTTCGCCCAGGGGTTGGGCCCGGCCCTGCAGGGTTTTGGGCTGGGGTTTGAGTGGCACTGCCACCGCGGCCAGTTCGGGCTCGAAGACGAAGGGCTGCTCGTAGTACAGCAGCCCTTCGGTGGTGCGCGCGTAGGGGGCCAGTGCCTCGCCGTAGCCCAGGCGGGCGGCCAGCTCGAGGCCGTCGTATTGCAGGTGCAGGCCCCGGCCCGGGTGCAGGGGGCCGGGGTGGCAGAGGGCCAGGGTTTTGCGGTCCTTCAGGCGGATGTACCCAACTTCCAGCAGCGGTACGGTTTTTTGGCCCTGCCACTGCAAGAAAAGCTCGAGGGCCGCACGGGCCGAAAGGGGCACGGGCGGGGTGAGCCGGGGACGCGAAAGGCTGGCCTGTGGTTCAGGTACAGCCAGATGCGGTGGGCTTGCAGGGTTTGTTCGGGCGGTGGCGCGGGCAACGCAGGGCCCTGGTGAAGCGCCCGCAGTTTTTTGATTAGTTTGCCCAGCATAGAAGCCAGTATAGGGCGGGCTGGGTGGCCGTGCCTTAATCCAGGCGGAGGTGCTCGAGGCGGTGCTGCCGGGGCGTGCCGTAGACCAGGACGGCCTCGAGGCGCACCGGTAGGTCGTCCCGGCCCAACAGGTAAACCACCGACTGGTAGATGCGCCGGTACTTGGTAGGGGTGAGGGCCTCGAGGGGGGTGCCAAAGGCCCCGCTGCGGCGTTGCTTGACCTCGACCGCCACATAGGTGGGGCCGTCCTGCATCCAGAGGTCAATCTCGCCATAGGGGGTGCGCTTATTCTGCCCCAGCAACACATAGCCCTTGGCCTGTAGGTGCTGGCAGGCCAGGGCCTCGGCCCAGGCCCCATTCATAACGGGCTTTCCAGCACCTGCTGCCCGTTGACCACCACCCGCAGCACCGCGCTGCCGCGCACCACAATCTCCTGGTTAAAGCTCCAGGGCTGCTGCACCGGCCCCTCAAACACCGTGTTGACCAGTACCTCGTCCTGTACGGTGATGATCACTATCGCGTTGGGGATGTCTTCTGGCAGGGTGTAGCTGACGTTGACCCTTCGCTCTTGCGGCCCGGTGGGGGTGGTGTTTGAGGTGGGTGGGCTTACCCCAGGACTGGAGGGTTCGGGGGTGGGGGTGGGTGTTGGCTCGGGGGGTGGGGGTGGCTCCAGGCGTGGGGGGGCGAAGGGGGCGGCTTTGGGAAGGGTGGCCACCGGCTGGGCAGCGACCAGGACGCGCACCACTGCCTCGCGGGGCAGCACCACGCCGGGGCCGGGCTCCTGCCCCACCACCAGCCCGTCGGGCGCGCCCGAGGCCACCTGCACCACCTGGGCCTGGAGTTCGGCCACCGTCAGGATGTAGCGGGCCTCCTCTTCGGTTAGCCCGGTGAGGTCGGGCAGCAGGGTCTCGCGCACCGGTGGGCGGGTTCCGGTGGAGACCAAAAGCCGCACCCCCTCGCCGGGGCGCAGGGGCTGGCCCTCGCTGGGGATGCTGGCTAGAACGGTATCGGCGGTGTCACCCGAAGCGATGCGGGTAATGGTGGCAACGCGGTAACCGGCGGCCTCGAGGGCCTGTCGGGCATCCTCGAGGGAACGCCCACTTACGGTGGGTACGCTGCCAAGGCGGGGTTTGTTGACCACCAGCTCCAGCCTGCGCCCCGGCTTGACACGGGTGCCGGGGTCGGGGGTTTGCTCCAGAATCTGATCCTTGGGCAACGAGACATCGCTGCCCTCGGCAAACTCCACCTTCAGCCCGTACGCGTGCACGGCCTCCAGGGCCTGCCGGGGGGTTTTGCCCACCAGGTCGGGCAGCACATACTCCGGCGGGTTCAGGTAGCGGTTGGCGGCCTGCCAAAGGGCCAGACTGCCCAGGGCCAGCATCAGCAGGCCCGGAAGCCAGCCGGGCCAGCTTCCAAGATGGAGGCGCTGCGGGGCGCGGGCCTTGGTTTCGGGGTGGGCGTGGGGGGTGGGTTTGTGAGGCATCTCGATCCTGGGTGAGGGTTCTTGAGGCCGCACGGTGGAGGGGTCGATGGGAAGAGGCGGCGTTTGGGGGTTTTGCTCGCTGCGGCTTGAGCTGGTAGAGGCTGGGGCAAGCTGCGGGTATAGCCTCCCTACCAGGGGCCGCCCGCTCACTTCGGTGGCCTCGAGGTCGCTCTCTTGGTAACCAAAAGGCTCAAGAAGCTCCAGAATGGGCTTGAGCCGCCGGGGTTTGGGCGCGGCTTTGGGCTGCTCGGGCCAGAAGACATAGTAGCGCCCCGGATTGGCCGAGACCAGCACCCCTTGCGGTAAAAAGCCCTGGTTTTCTAGCCGGCGAATTGCGTTTTTGTAGCGGTGGAAGGCGGTGCGGGCCTCGGGGCTATGCACTTCGAACCAATACAGATGCCCTTTCAGGCCCTCGAGGGTCTGAACCTGATAGGTATGCAAAAAGCCCTGCGAAGGCTCCTCGCTAAGAATGGTGAACTTATCGTCCAGCAACGACACCACAAGCGATTATACAGACCCCCTCAAAGGCATTATGAGGGCCGGCTCAAGCCGGTGAACACAGGCGGCCAGGTTGCTTTACTGGATGGTCAAAGCCCAAAGGTCACACTCGAGCCGACCGCTTCGCGGTATGATTTGCAATTTTAACCTGCATTGCTATCATTAAAACCGAGCATGACTTCTCATTTTAGCCGGGTCGCCTTTACCTACGACCGAACGCGGTATCATCCTCCCGAGGTTTCCGGTCGTATCGCAACTGCGCTCACAGCACCCGTCGAGAAGCTATTCCGCGACCCTTTATTTCTGGAGATTGGGGCGGGTACTGGCCGGATTGCGGTGCCGATTATCGCCCGTGGATACCGCTATATTGCCCTGGATAACAACCCGGCCATGCTCGAGGTGCTGCGGCAAAAGGTGGCCGGGGTGGCCCGTAAAGCCCGCCTGGTTGAGGCCGATGCCCGCGAGCTACCCTTTGAACGGGCCAGCCTCCATGCGGTGATTGCGGTGCACTTCTGGCACCTGATAGAAGGCTGGCGGCAGGCCCTGCAGGAGAGTCTGCGGGTGCTGCGCCCGGGGGGTTTTTTGTTCGAGGGCTGGGATCAGTCCAACGGGGAAAGCGAAGACTGGCGCATCCAGCAGAAGTGGCAGGAAATCCTGGCTGGCCTGGGCTATCGGCTGGTGCGGGGCCGGCACCAGGCCCGCCTGGAGGAGGTGGAAAAGGAGCTGGTTCGCTATGGCCTCGAGCCCAGATCCAAGACCGTGGCCGAGTGGGTTGAGCTGCGCAGCCCCCGTACCAGCCTGGAGATGCTGCTGGAACGCATATACTCCTTTACCTGGGATGTCCCCGAGGAGGTGTTCAGACCCTCTGTGCTCGAGCTGACCCGCTGGGTTGAGGCCACCTATCCCGACCCCGATGTGGAGTACCCGATCCACTGGCAATTTGTGGTGCGCAGCAGCCGGGTTCCCTAGCATCCGAAGGATCGGCTGGCAGCCGCTTTCACCGAAAAGGTCGACATTACCTGTGGACAAAACCAAACTGCTGGAGGCGTCGCTTGATTTCAGCGTCCATGGGTGGGCGGGCCCCAAACCGCCCAATCACCCAGCCCGCTACCTGCACCGCGAGCTGCCCGGCCGCCAGGGCATCTTTAGAACGCAGGTAATGCCCCAGGAAGGCCCCCCCAAACGAATCCCCGGCCCCGGTGGCGTCTACTGGCTGGTCGCGGGTGGCCGGAAGTTCGATGAGCTGGCCCCGATCGAGAATCAGGGCTCCATCGGCGGCCAGCTTGAGCAGAATCATGGCCTCGGGGTAGAGCTTTTGCAGCACCTCGAGGATGTCCTTGGGGTCTTGGGCCCCGGTAAGGGCCTGGCCTTCGTCCAGGTTGGGAAAGACAAAATCCAAGGAGAGATCACGGGTCATGCGGCGGAACTCCTCGCGCCCAATTTCCCGGATCATCTGGAACGAGGCTGGGTCGAAGGAGACCGTCACACCGGCCTCGCGTGCGGCGTGCACGGCCTTGAGGGCGGCCTGGCGCGGCGGGTCGGTAAAGAGCGACCAGGCCGTCACATGCAGGTGTCCGGCTTGCCGAATCACCTCTACCGGTACTTCCTCCGGGCGTAGTTCGAAGTCGGCCCCCTGGGAGGTGAGCATGGAGCGCTGTCCGGCGGCGTCAATCAGCACCAAAATCACGCTGGTAGGAGTGTTGCTGTTCCAGATGATGTGGGGCTCTACACCCTCTTCGGCCAGCTCCTGTACCGCAAACTCGCCGAAGCGGTCGCGCCCAACCTCCCCGATAAATCCCGCTGGGTAGCCCACCCGGGCCGCCCACACCGCCACGTTGGCCGCACTACCGCCGCCCATCAGCAAAACCCGTCCGGTGGTATCGCCGCCGGGCAGGAGCAGGGTATTGGGTTTGGCCAGCACATCCCAGGTGAGGTCGCCCAGGGCAACGAGGGGTTTGAGGGTAGTCATCGGGCCGATTCTACCCTGGCCCGCCCCGGTTGTCGGTTCTCTGTCCCTGTGCTACAATCCGATGCGCCAGTGTGGGCCGTTAGCTCAGCCCGGTAGAGCACTCGTCTCCAAAACGAGGTGTCGGAGGTTCGAATCCTTCACGGCCCGCCAGCATCGCAAAAATTGAACTTGGCAGCATAAGCCCTCCTCACGATGTCTCCCAAACAGGAGGGCTTCATGCTTGAAGTAGAAACCCGGCCTCACCCCGAGAACGTCTACCCCCTCGAGCCTGCTCGAGGCCGAGGGGGGTCAAGAATACTTCGCAACTACGACCGTGCCCTGAGCTGGGTGCAGCACAGGACAGGGGCTTTATTCGACCCGGGGCGGAGGGTATCTGTTCGCGCTTTCCAGGCGATCCATCGCCTTAGCGGCTCGTTTTTCCCCCCAAGGCAAACCGCGCCCGCAGGGTTTTGAGCCGCTCACGCACCCGCTCTTCCCAGCCCTCACCGGTGGCCTGGTAGAGCTCGAGGCCCTCCAACGCTTCGGGCAGATACCGCTGGGCGAAGCTGCCCTCGGGGTCGTCGTGGTAGTAGGCGTAGCCCCGGCCATAGCCCATCTGTTGCATGAGCGTGGTGGGGGCGTTGCGGAGGTGCAGGGGAATGGGGGCGGTAGGGTGTTCGCGGGCGGCCTCCTGGGCCTTGTGCCAGGCCACATAGACGCTGTTGGACTTGGGGGCCAGGGCCAGGTAGACCACCAGCTCGGCCAGGGCCAGCTCGCCCTCGGGGCTCCCTAAAAAATCGTAGGCCTCCTTGGCGGCCATAGCCAGGCGCAGGGCGTTGGGGTCGGCCAGGCCCACGTCCTCCACAGCCATGCGGGCCAGCCGGCGGGCCAGGTAGAGGGGGTCGGCGCCGCCCTCGAGCATGCGGGCCAGGTAGTAAAGCGCTGCATCCACATGGTTACCGCGCACCGATTTGTGCAGGGCCGAGATCAGGTCGTAGAAGTGCTCGCCCCCTTTGTCGAAGCCCAGGGTGCCACGGCCCAGGGCTTCGCGGGCCGCTGCCACGCTGACCTGCCCCTCGCCCAGGCTGGCCGCGAGCTCCAGCGCCGACAGGGCCCGCCGGGCGTCGCCCATGGCAGCCTGGGCGATCAGGTGCAGGGCTTCCGGCTCGGCCTGGGCTGGCAGGCCCTGGGGGTGGTGAAGCGCTCGCTCCAGGAGCCTCTGGATGGCCTCCTGGCCCAGCGGCTCGAGCACGTAGACCCGGGCGCGGGAGCGCAGGGCCGGATTCACCTCGAAGGAGGGGTTCTCGGTGGTGGCCCCAATCAGGGTCAGGAGGCCCGACTCCACGTGGGGCAGGAGCGCGTCTTGCTGGGCCTTGTTGAAGCGGTGGATCTCGTCGAGGAAGAGCACCAGGCCGCCCTGTTCCTGGGCCTGGGCCACAACCTCCTTGATGTCCTTGAGGCCGGCGTTGACCGCTGAAAGCGCCACCATCGCCCGCCCCACACCCTGGGCCATCAAGCGGGCCAGGGTGGTCTTGCCGCTGCCGGGCGGCCCCCACAAAATGAAGGAGGAAAGCCTTTGGGTCTCCAGCATCCGTCGCAGGGGTTTCCCCGGCCCGGTGAGGTGTTCCTGGCCCACCACGTCGTCTAGGGTTGTGGGGCGTAGCCGTTCGGCGAGGGGCGCTATGCTCACAGCATAATCGTACCAGAGGAGGGGGCCTGCCACCCCTGGCCGCTGGTTATTCTTGGCACGGCCTGGTGGGTCGCAACCGTATGCTGTGGGCTATGTGGTTATCGCTACTGCCCTGGGGCTTTGTCCTGCTGGGCCTGCTGCCGCTGTGGTGGTTTCCCCGGCAGGCGAGCCTTTATCCCGGTCTGGTGTTCTTGCTGGCTGCCCTGGTGCTGGCTGCCGCGGCCAGCCTGTACGCCCGCGCGCCGCTGGGGCCGCTGGTGCGTTTTTTCTGGGTGCTGGGTCTGGGTCTGATGGGCAGCGTGATGGCGGTGATGGCCAGCCGCGACCTGGCCCAGGTTCCCGACGATCTGGCGGTGATGGCCTCGGTGGCGAGTTTGATGGGGGCTTGCGGGTTCTTGATGGGGCTGCTTTTCTTGCTCCGGCGGGAGACCCCCGGCCTGCCGCTGCCGACCCAGCTCGGCTTCCGTTCTGAGGGGGGGGTTCTGCCCCAGTCGGCGCTGCAGGCCCTGGCCCCCAGCCTCGAGACCCTCTCCGCGGTGCGGCCCGTAACGCTTTTGCTGCTACACACCCACACCGACCAGGTGGGGGCCGAGCTTGTGCAGTACCTGCGCCAGCCTGATATGGTCTTTCAGCTTGGGCCGGGCCAATTCCTGATTGTGTTGCAGGGTAGCAACCTCGAGGGGGCCCAGGCCGTCTTCCGTCGTATCCGCCAGAACCTGGCCATCCGGGCCTACGGGGTGCTGCCCTTGCAGGGCACCAGCGTTCAACAGGCGCTCACCCAGCTTGAGGGGGAGCTGCAGCACTACTACCTGACCCAGCACTAGAAGGCCACCAGGCCCAGCCGTTCCTCGAAGGCCCGCTCGAGGCCGCCCTTGCCCAACACCTCGCCCAGGGCCTTGAAGAACACCCGGTAGTGCTCGGGCCGGGCGCTCTCGCCCATCAGGCCCAGCCGCAGCACCTTGCCGGCGGTGGGGCCGATGCCTCCGGCCACCGAGACCCCCCGCGCATACAGTCCCTTGCGAATCTCGGCCTCGTGCAGGCCCTGGGGTGGGCGCACCACCAGCACCGTGGGCAGGCGGGCGCCCTCGGCGGCATAGGCGCTGAAGCCCAGCTCTTCCAGGAGCGACAGCACCGTGGCATATAAGCTTTCGGCGCGCTTCTGGCGGTGCTCCAGGCCTTCCTCGAGAGCCAGCTTGAGGGCCTCCTCGAGGGCGTAGTGCAACAGCACCGGCGAGGTGCAAAAGTAGCCCTCCTGTTCCCAGTAGACCGCCACCCGCGACAGGTCGGAGTACCAGCCCCGCACCTGCCCCAGGCACTCGCGCCCCCGCTGAGAAAGGGCAAAGGGGGCCAGCCCGGGCGGGGCCGAGAGGCATTTCTGGCTGCCGGTGAAGGCGTAGTCCACGCCCAGCTTCTGCATCGAAAGCGGCATCATGCCGGCGGTGGTCACGGCGTCCAGCATGAACAGCGCCCCGTGGGCCTGCACCAGTGCGGCAATCTCTTCTACCGGGTTGAGCACGCCGGTGCTGGTCTCGCCGTGCACCAGGGCCACCAGCTTGTAGGGGCGGTGGTTCAGCTCCTCGGCCACAGCCTGGGGGTCGATGGGATGGCCCGGCTCGGAGCGCAACACCTTGTAGTTGAACTGATAGGCATGAGCAATCTCCACCATGCGCTCGCCAAAAGTGCCGCTCACCAGGAGTAGCACGGCGTCCCCTTCGTCGGCCAGGTTGGTGAGGCCGGCTTCCATCCCCAGGCTTCCCGAACCGGGCATGGCGGCCAGCAAGGCGCCGGGGCCGGGGTCGAAGAGCTTGTTGAGGTGCTCGCGAATGCGGCGGTTGGTGGCCAGCACCTCGGGGTCGAGATGGCCGCGCATCTCCTTGCCGAGGGCGGTCTGTACCCTGGGGTGGATGGGGGTGGGGCCGGGGGTCAAGAGAACCATGGGTTTCCTCCAAACAAAAAAGAGATTCCCCGCTGGGCAAACCCCTACGGCCTCTTCCGAAGAAGAGCGCCGTTAAAGGGTAGCTCGTGCGGAGAATCGCATCTGGTTTGAATATACAGGGGTATATGCGTTTTGTCAAAAACTGATGGGCCGCCTCGTGTTTAAAACCACAGGAAAAATACCTAAGCCTGATAGACTAAACTTCGATGAACGACTACTACGCAATCCTGGGGGTAGATCGCAACGCGAGCGCCGAGGAGATTAAAAAGGCCTATCGCAAGCTGGCCCTCCAGTACCACCCCGATAAAAACCCCGGTAACAAGGAGGCCGAGGAGAAGTTTAAACAGATTAACGAAGCCTACGCGGTGCTTTCCGACCCCGAAAAAAGGGCCCACTACGACCGCTATGGCACGGCCACACCAGGTAGTGCGGGGGGCAATTTTGGCGACATCTTCGACCTGTTCGAGCAGGTTTTTGGTTTCCGCACGCCGGGGGGGGCGGGCCGCGCACCGCGGGGGGAGGATCTCGAGGCCGCGCTCGAGCTGGAGCTGGTGGAGGTATTGCACGGCGTGCAGAAGGAGCTCGAGTATGACCGCCTGGTGCTCTGCGAGACCTGTGGCGGGCAGGGGGGTAAGCGCCAGACCTGCCGTTCATGCGGGGGGCGGGGCACCCTCGAGCAGATCCAGCGCACCTTTTTTGGCAACATGGTGACCCAGGTGCCCTGCACGGCCTGCCGGGGCCGGGGCTACACCCTTTCCGAGACCTGCTCCACCTGCAAAGGCCAGGGCCGGGTGCGGCGCAGGGAAAGGATACAGATCAACATTCCAGCCGGCATTGATGAGAACCAGCTCCTGCGGGTCTCCGGGATGGGCAACCTGGGGCCGGGCGGGCCGGGCGACCTGTTCGTGCGCCCGCAGATCCACCCCCACCCCCAGCTCAAGCGCGAGGGCTCCAATCTGATTTACGAGCTACGGCTGGGGCTGGCCCAGGCTGCGCTGGGGGCCAGGGTGCTGATACCGGCGCTGGAGGGTGACCTCGAGCTCAGCATCCCCCCCGGCACCCACGATGGCGAGGTCTTCGAGCTCGAGGGCCAGGGCCTGCCCCACCCCGGTAGCCGCAGCCGGGGCAAGCTACAGGTGATCACCCAGATTGCCGTGCCGCAGAACCTTTCCAAGAAAGCCCGTGAGCTTCTGCGCCAGTACGCCCAGGAAGTGGGCGAAGAAGTTGCACCCGAGGGCTTCTGGGACAAGGTGAAGCGGGTGTTTAGGGGGTGAAAGTGAGCTTGCTGAGTACTAACTCTAAATGCTGCGCATAGGGGTGTGTTCAACTTGACTGACGCAGAAAAGCTTTTTAAGAAACTATTGGAGTACCGAAACTCTGAAAGCGATTTTGTGCGCTTCTGTAAAGATACCCTAGGCGGGGTTGAACGAACGCATTTTGACTTCAAGGAAAAGCAAGACGCGCGAGACGGAAAACTCGGAGACCGTGATAAGAAAAATCTTGCCAAGGCTGTCTCTGGTTTTGCTAATTCTGGTGGCGGAGTATTGATCTGGGGTTTCAGGGATGGGACTCTGGAAGAAAAACCCATCAACGAGATTCAAGAGTTCGTCAATAGTCTTTTGGACTTGGCTCCAAATACTACGGATCCATTTGTTCATGGTATTGACGGAGCCTGGATTTCCAACGACGGTAATACTGGTTATGCCTTGGTATACATTCCAGAGAGTACTTTACCACCACATAGAGTAGTGCTAAAGGGGGATATTCAGCAGCACTATTATGTTCGGACGGGAAGCTCTTTCGTGATTGCAACCCACACCATGCTCGAGGACATGTTTGGGCGGAGGCCCAAACCACAGATTGAAGTAATTGCGGATTTACTTCCAGTTACTGGAGTTGGAACATTATTTGTTATCAATATACTTATCAGTATCATCAACAAGGGACGAGGCGTGGCCAAAGGTCCTTACTTGGCTTTACATATACCGGAACCATACAAGAAAAGCAAATATGGAATAGACGGAAACGGTGGAAGGGGATTGCAACCACTTCCAAGCCCAAGAAACGATTTTGTATGCAGGTACGGCTCCCAAAATAGTATCTTGATCCACTCAGGTATAAAATGGCCTGTAGATACAATCGAAGGAGAATTCCAGAACACAACAGACTTTGCTATCCTGGGCGATGTGGAGATCCCATACACGCTGGCTGCTGAAGGGGTGAGGCCGCTCGAGGGTGTACTACGTATATCATCGGTGGAGATTGCACGCACCGTAGAAGAATACAGGGGTAAATAACCCCTGTACACGCAAAATGAGCTTTCGTGAGTTACCGCACCTGCGGGAAGCCCAGATCCACCTTGCTGGTGCTGGGGTCGGGCCAGCGGCTGGTGACCACCTTGGCGCGGGTGTAGAACTGCACTCCTTCGGGGCCGTACATGTGCAGGTCGCCGAACAGGCTGGCCTTCCAGCCACCAAAGCTGTAGTAGGCCACCGGTACCGGGATGGGTACATTGATGCCCACCATGCCGGCTTCCACGTCGAACTGGAACTGCCGGGCGGCCCCACCGTCGCGGGTGAAGATGGCCGTGCCGTTGCCGTAGGGATGCTCGTTGATGAGCTTCAGGGCCTCGTCGTAGGTCTTGACCCGCACCACGCTGAGCACCGGGCCAAAAATCTCGTCGTCGTAGCACTTCATGCCGGGCTTAACGTGGTCAATCAGGCTGGTGCCCAGGAAAAAGCCCTCGGACTGGGCGATGGGATCCTGCCGGCCGTCCACCACCACGGTGGCCCCTTCCTTGGGGGCGTTTTCGATGTAGGAGGCCACCTTGTCGCGGTGTTCGCGGGTAATCAGGGGGCCCATCTCCACGCCCTCCTCGAGGCCCGGCCCCACCTTGATTTTGGGCATCCGCTCCTTGATGGCAGCAATCAGGTTATCGGCGGTCTGGTCGCCCACCGCTACCACCACCGAGATGGCCATGCAGCGTTCGCCCGCTGAGCCATAGGCTGCGCTCACGGCGGCGTCGGCGGCCATGCCGATATCGGCGTCGGGCAGCACCACCATGTGGTTTTTGGCCCCGCCCAGGGCCTGCACCCGCTTGCCGTGTTTGGTGCCGGTCTCGTAGATGTACTTGGCGACCGGGGTAGAGCCCACAAAACTAACGGCCTTTATATCGGGGTGCTCGAGGATGCGATCCACCGCCACCTTGTCGCCCTGCACCACGTTGAACACCCCATCGGGGAGCCCGGCTTGCTGCAGGAGTTCGGCCAGGAAGAGGCTGGGGGAGGGGTCTTTTTCCGAAGGCTTCAGGATGAAGGTGTTGCCGCAGGCGATGGCATTGGCGAACATCCACATGGGCACCATGGCCGGAAAGTTGAAGGGGGTAATGCCCGCCACCACGCCCAGCGGCTGGCGAATCTGGTACACGTCCACCCCCCGGCTGGCCTGCTCGGAGAAGCCCCCCTTCAAGAGGTGGGGGATGCCGGTGGCGAACTCCACGTTTTCCAGGCCCCGCGCCACCTCGCCCAGGGCATCGGCCAGGGTCTTGCCGTGCTCGAGGGTAATCAGCTCGGCAATTTTGCGGCGGCTCTGGTCTACCAGATCGCGGAACTTGAACATGATCTCGGCCCGGCGCGAGAGGGGGGTCTGCCGCCAGGTTTTGTAGGCTTCCTTGGCTACCGCCACCGCCGCATCGAGTTCCTCCACCGAGGCGAAGTCTACGGTGGCCTGCGGCTGCCCGGTGGCAGGGTTCCAGACCACGCCGCTCCGCCCAGACCTGCCCTCGACCAGCTTGCCGCCGATCCAGTGCGAAACGCGCTTCAGGGTGACTTGGGGTTCCTTGACTGCCATCTGCTACCTCCGTATGGGCTGGGCAATGAAACAGGGTTGAGGCCCGATAGGTTCATGGTAGGAGCCCGGGCCCTATAAGGCAATGGACAGTCTGTCTAAAACGGTGGGCCGCGTGTTTGTGCAGCTCAAGGCCTTGGTGTTGCCTTGTACGAAAAGTTGCTGGCAACTGCTGTTAGAACTTTTTGGGCAGCCCGGCCTGCTTGAGTACCCCATTAGCGGTATGACGGGATTTGATGGCGCTATCTACCGGAAAATAACGGTTCGTAATGGGGCTGTACCAAATTTCATGGTCGCCCTTTCCTTGTCGGTGGAAGCGGCAGCCTGCCTCTGTCAGCAGTTGCTTGAGTTCGCGGGTGTAGTCGGCCATTAGCTAAAGGCCAGCTCGCGCTCGGCGGTTAGGGTAAAGGTGCCTTTGCCGCTGCTTTGGCCCAGGTTTAGCTCGGCTAACTCGGGAACCAACACGCTGAGTTTCTTAAGCAAGTCTTCTACTGTACCGGCCTCGGCCACCAGTCCGGGCAGGTCGTCGCTCTCGGCCACCCAGACCTGGGCTTCGTCATCCCAGCGCGCGTGCACATGAAACTGCATAGCCTAAGTGTAGCAGGACGAAGCACCTGCTGGGGGTAGATTGAGTTTCACTTCGCGTACTCCACGGCCCGGCTTTCCCGCACCACCGTGACCTGCACCTGACCGGGGTAGTTCATATCGCGCTCGATGCGCCCGGCAATCTCGCGGGCCAGCAGGGTGGCCTTGGCGTCGGAGATGCGGTCGGGTTTCACAATCACCCGCACCTCGCGCCCGGCCTGCACCGCGAAGGCGTTGTCCACGCCGGGGAACGACAGGGCGATGCGCTCGAGCTGCTCCAGGCGCTGGATGTACTCTTCCAGGCTCTCGCGGCGGGCGCCGGGACGGGCCGCGCTGATGGCATCGGCGGCGGCGGCCAGCACCGAGTAGAGGGTCTCGCCGTTTTCCGGGTCGTGGTGGTGGGCGATGGCGTCAATTACCTCTTTGGGCTCGCCGAAGCGGGTGGCCAGGGTAACGCCGATCTCCACGTGGGTGCCCTCGATCTCGCGATCCACCGACTTGCCCAGGTCGTGCAGCAGCCCGGCCCGGCGGCCCAGGGCGGCGTCCAGGCCCAGCTCGGCGGCCATGATGCCGGTCAGGTGGGCCACCTGCACCGAGTGCTTGAGCACGTTCTGGCCGTAGGAGGAGCGGAAGTGCAACCGGCCCAGCAACTGCACCAGGCCCGGCTTGAGGCCCACCACGCCCGCTTCCAGGGCGGCCTCCTCGCCGCGCTCGTAGATGAAGGTTTTCATCTCGTTTTTGGCCTTTTCCACCACCTCCTCGATGCGGCTGGGGTGGATGCGGCCGTCGGCCACGAGCTGCTCGAGGGCCATTCTGGCGATCTCGCGGCGCATGGGGTTGAAGCTGGAGAGCAGCACCGCCTCGGGGGTGTCGTCGATGATCAGATCCACCCCGGTAAGGGCCTCGAAGGTGCGGATATTGCGGCCCTCGCGCCCGATGATGCGGCCCTTCATGGCGTCGGAGGGGATGGGCACCACCGAGACGGCCAGGGCTGCGGCGGTCTCGGAAGCCTGGCGCTGGGCGGCCTGGGCCAACAGCTTCTGGGCCTCGCGCTTGACCTCGAGCCGGATGCGCTCGAGGTTGGCCTTGACCCGCAGGGCTTTTTCTTCCTCCAGTTCGGCGTCCAGGCGCGACAAAAGCAGGTTCTGGGCCTCCTCCCGGCTCATCCCGGCCACCTCCTGGAGCTTGAGGTCGATCTGCCGTTCGCGCTGGGCCAGCTCGGCCTGGCGGGCCTCGAGGGTCTTCTCCAGGGCGTCGAGCTTTTCCTCCTGCTCGTCGAGCTTGGCCGCGCGGGCGTCAAGCTGCTCGCCCCGCCTTGCCAGGCGCTCGGTCTCGCGCTTGAGCTCCTCCCGCTCAGCCCGGCTGGCCTGGAGGTCGGCCTGCAAGCGCTCACGTTCAGCCTGGATGGAGGCGCGCTCGCTCATCAGGGCCTCGCGTTCGGCCTGGAGGCTGGCCTGCAGGCGCTCGCGTTCCTCCCGGAGCTGCTGGCGCAGGCGCTCCTCACCTTGCTGACGGAGGCGCTCGAGCTCGACATGGGCGTTTTGCCGCAGGTTTTGTATCTCGGTCTGGGCGTTTTGCCGCAGGCTCTGGGCCTCCGCACGGGCGGCCTCGAGCAGGGCCTGGGCCTGATTCTGGGCCTGCTCGAGGGCGGTCTGGGCCTGGCGGCGGGCGGCTTCCAGGGTCTGCTGGGCCTCGCGGCGGGCGGCCTCGAGTTCGCTTTTGCTAACTTCGGTCTGGCGGTTGCTGCGCTGCAAAAGCACCACCACCACCACCGCCAGCACAACCACGATCAGGGTGAGTATCAAATCTAGGGGAGTAAAGGCCATCGGTACCTCCAAGGGTTGCATGGAGGTTCTCACAGTTTCTGATCGGCGTTTGGCTAAATACGTGTTCCAGTTTTCTTAGGCATACCCCTGTACTGAACGGCTCTTGAAAACAGCCCACGCACCAAGCGGGGTTGCTTTGAAAGACCCACCGCGCCCATCCCGCAGGGCCCAGCGGGGACCGTAATCAGACTGGCCCAAGTCCGACGCCAAACCAGAAGTAGACCATTACCAAGCTCTACAGCGCACCGCCCCCTGGCCCAAAGCGCCATCGGACGGATACTGAGCATCTGGGTTGCCTGGCCTTTCATACTGGGAGAACCCCACCTAGCAAGCAGTCTATACCTCGGCAGCCACAGCGGAAGACTCTTCGTCCTCTCCGGAGGGTGCCAATACCGATAGCTTACCAGCTTGGGCCAAAACTTTCTCGCGGATCTCCTGAACCAGCCGCGGCTCGCCCCTCAGGAACTCGGCGGCCTTCTCCTTGCCCTGGCCCAGCCGGGTGTCGCCATAGGAGAGCCAGGAACCCGATTTATCAATCACCTCGGTGGCGATGGCTACCGTCACCAGGTCGGCCAGGGGGTCAATGCCCTTGCCGAAGTACAGCTCGATCTCGTGCTCGCGGAAGGGCGGGGCCAGTTTGTTTTTGGTCACCTTGACCCGCACCCGGTTGCCCACCGCGTCGTTGCCCACCTTGATGGGCTGGCCCTGCTTGCGCACATCCAGCCGCACCGAGGCATAAAACTTGAGGGCCCGCCCGCCAGGGGTGGTCTCGGGGTTGCCGTACATCTGCCCCACCTTTTCCCGGATCTGGTTGATGAAGATGGCAGCGGTGTTGCTTTTGGAAAGCGCCGCCGTGAGCTTGCGCAGGGCCTGGCTCATCAGGCGGGCCTGGATGCCCACGAAGGCGTCGCCCATCTGCCCCTCGATCTCGGCCTGGGGCACCAGGGCCGCCACCGAGTCAATCACGATGACGTCTATCGCGCCGCTACGGGTGAGGAGCTCCACAATTTCCAGGGCCTGTTCGCCGGTGTCGGGCTGGGAGACCAGGAGGTCGTCGATGTTGACCCCCAGGCTTTTGGCGTAGATGGGGTCGAGGGCGTGCTCGGCGTCCACGAAAGCCGCCACCCCCCCGGCCTGCTGGGCCTGGGCGATGATGGAGAGGGCCAGGGTGGTTTTGCCGCCCGATTCGGGGCCGTAGATCTCGATGATCCGCCCTTTGGGAATTCCCCCGATGCCCAGGGCCATATCCAGGCCCAGGCTGCCGGTGGGAATGACGTCCACCTGCTGTCTGGGGGCCTCGCCCAGGCGCATGACAGCCCCTTTGCCGAACTGCTTCTCGATGGATTTCAGGGCTCCTTCCAGCGCTTTTTGCTTGTCTTTATCCATACACACTCCTACGACCAGAGGCTATTCAACGTAGTGGAAACTGCTCCAAAACACGGTACTGCGAACCTGAGCGCTCCAGCTTGGACTCTACCAAGCATACCGCTTGAACCGGGAAGCGGATATTCATCACCAGGGGCCCCACGCGGGGGGCTGGGCCTTTTTTGCGGGCCAGGGTCAGGTGGGGCTTGAAGGGGGCCGCCTCGATGTCCGGCAGGGCTTGCTGCAGTCCCTGGGCCAGGGCCTCGAGCCCCTCCCCGCTGGCCTTGACGAACCAGACCCGGGGCCCACCGGTGGGGGGAAAGTAGCCGGTTCCACCCAAGGTCACCTCAAAAGCTTTGACGCGGGAGGCCACCTCGCGCCCGATGCGGCGGAACTCCGGCAGGCGTTCCGGGGGCTGCTCCCCCAAAAAGAGCAGGGTGATGTGAAGCTGGTGGGGGGGGCTGGGCTTCCAGCCCCGGTAGCTGCGCACTCGAGCCTGGGCTTCGGCGAGGGTGGCCTGCACCTCGCGGGGGGGGAAGATGGCATAAAAAAGCCTCATCGTAGCTCACTCACCAGAAAAGCCAGGGCCGCGTGGGCTGCGCGCTGGCGTATCATTTCACGGCTGGCCCCCGGCAGCCGGAAGTGCCGGGAGCGAACCCCCTCGGGGCCGGCCAGGCCCACGAACAGGGTGCCCACCGGCTGGCCCTCCAGGGTTTCGGGGCCGGCCACGCCGGTGGTGGAGAGGCCGTAGGTGGCCCCCAGCAGGCCGCGGGCTGCCACGGCCATGGCCTCGGCAAAGGCCGCCGAGACCACCCCGTGCTGGGCTGCGACCTCGAGGGGGATGGGGAGCTGGGACTTGGCCTCCAGGCTATAGGAGACCAGCCCCCCCAGGTAGTTTCTGGAAGCGCCCGGTATCCCGGTCAGGAGCGCCCCCAGCACCCCCCCGGTCATGGACTCGAGGGTGGCCAGGGTGGCTTTTCGGCCTTCCAATAGCTGCAGGGCCAGCGCCGGGAGGGTATCGCCCTCCTGGCCCCAGACCGCCTCGCCCAGCAGGGGCCGGATCTGCGCGGCCAGCGCCTCGACCGGGCCGGGCTCCCCCCGCACCACCACCGCCACCCCGTCCATCTTGGCGTAGGTGCCCACCTCCACCGCCCCGTTGCGCTGGAACAGATCGCCCAGCAGCTCCACAATGCGCGACTCGCCCAGGCCAAAGGTTTTGAAGGCCACCTGCCGGTAGGGTTTTGCTGGCAGCCCCAGCCTGGGCAGCAGCTCGGCCCACATCGGGCGCCGCTCGGCGGGCGGGCCGGGCAAGGAGACCAGGTCTTTACCTTCCCGGTGCACCCACCAGCCGGGCGCGGTGCCGCGGGGGTTGGCGATCCAGGTGGCCGAAGGAATCTTAAGGGCCTGCTTGCGGTTGGCCTGGGGCATCTTCCAGCCCCGATCCGCAAAAATGCCCTCCAGCCAGGCCAGCACCTGGGGGTCAATTTCCATGCGCTCGCCCAGGGCCGCTGCGATGGCCTCGCGGGTGATGTCGTCGGGGGTGGGGCCCAGCCCGCCCGAGAGCACCACCAGTCGGGCCTTCTGCCAGGCCTCGCGCACGGCCTCGGTCAGGGCCTCGAGGTGGTCGGCCACCCGCAGGGTGCGGCGGATCTCGAGGGCATAGGGCTGGAGGCTAACGGCAATTTCGGCGGTGTTGGTGTCCACCGTTTCGCCGTATAGCAGCTCATCCCCCACGCCGATTATTTCTGCTAAAAACATAATAACTCCTATACGTTACAACATCTTATTAAAAACGTCAAAGGCCCGCATCTTCATCATACGGGCTGGCCTCGAGGCCGCGAACGCTTTTACGGCATGGGCAGGCCTGAAACAGTGGCCGACCAACCCTCGACGTGTACCTGGTCGCCGGGGGCCAGCTCCTTGCGCAGCAGGGCCAGTGCGATGGCCCCAAGCCGGGGCGACTCCACGGCGGTGCCCACCCTGCCGACGCGCTTGCCCTCGCGGAAGATTTCGGCTCCACTGGGGAGTTCCTTCTGACCCAAAAGCCCCATGAGCTGGTAGCGGGTGTTGCCCCGGGCCTCGAGCCGGGCCATAATTTCCTGGCCCAGATAGCAGCCTTTCTTATAGCTCACCCGGCCCTCCAGCCCCGCTTCCTGGGGCAGCTCACCCAGGGCCTCGGGCAGGTCGGGGATGCCGCGCTCGACCCGCCAGATGTGCCAGGCCTGGTGTCCTACCGGACTGGCCCCGGCCTCTAGCAGCCGCTGGGCCAGTTGGTAGGCCTGGCTGGCGGGCACCAGGAACCACAGGCCGAATTCGTCGCGCGCCAGCACCAGGTGTGGGGTCTTGACGAGGCCCCAGCGCGGGGGGAGGGCGGTGAGCTGCTGGGCTACCGCCTCGGCACCCGGGCCGTGCAGGCGCAGCAATGACCAGGGCAGCGCTTCGATCTCGACCTGGTCGAACACAATAAACTTGCGAAAGCGCTCGGCCAGGGCCCTGGCGCTGGGGGAGCTAACCCAGAAGGAGTTGCCCAGGTTGAACACCAGGCCCAGGTGCTCGATCTGGCCTCGAGCGCTCAGAAAGAGGGTCTCGAGCCAGCTATCCGGCAACATTGCGCGGATATTGGAGGTGCACTGGTTGTGCAGGAACTCGGTTCCATCGGGCCCTCTAAGCTCCAACAGACCATGATTGGAGAAGTCCAGCAGGGCTGCGCCTTGCTGGAGGGCCTCGAGCTCGGCCTCCACATTACCGTAGTGCCACGGGATTTGAAATTCATCCTGGGTGCGCCAGGTAACCTTCAACGATTCGTGTAGGTCTTGTAACACCACGATACCAGTCTAAAACCAGACCCATCGGAGCCTTTGGAGTGAGGGTTAGGTTTCACCACGTACCCGGCCGATGATTTTCCCTCATCCTGGGCTAAAAGCACACGGTTTGCCATAAAGGGCCCGGGGGTGCTCAGTTCACCTGCACCCGGTACACGAAATACCCTCCCTGACCAGGCAGCAAGGCCGGGGCGCTACCCCCGCCGGGCTGGGGAGCGGTGGGAAGGGTGCAGAGTGCGGCCAGGTTCAGGCTGATGCTGTTGGTGTTGCCCAGGTCGGGCCGCACCACCGCGCCGTTTGGACAGACCAGCTCCACCTCGCCGGTGCCGCCGTAGGCGTTCTGCACCAGGGTGCTGAAGAAGGGGATGGGGTCGTAGAGCACCACGTTGAAGATGGGCTGGCTGCCGATGTTCTGATACTGGATGCGGTACTCCAGCACCTCGCCGGGGCGGCCCTGGGCGCTGGCCGCAAAAGCGGTGTTCTGGCTTACGTTGCGCACCTGCTTTTCCAGCCGCAGCTCGCCGCCGCGGATAACGGTGGTGGCATCGGTCAGGCCGCGGGTTTCCTGAACGGCCGGGTTGTTGCTCCAGGCCAGGCTGGCGCTGAGGCTGGCGATATCCACCTGGCCGGCGCTCACCCCTGCGGGCACCAGCACCTGCACCTCGAGGGCGCAGGCCGCCAGGCTGCCGTCCGGCTCCCGCGGCCAGCTAGAACCCACGCTAAAGCTCTGCGGTAGTCCCTGGAAACCCTCGCCGGCGTCGTCGAAGTCGCCGTCGCAGTTCACATCGCGGCGGAGCTGGTAGCCAAACTGCGGGGTGTTGACCAGGGCCAGGCTGACCGTGCCCAGGCTGCCGGGCTTGAACTGGTGCAGGTAGCGCACCACCCCGGGGCTGGTGGTCTGGCCCGACTGGTCGGGCCGGAAGAGCGAACTGCGCACCACCCCAAAGTTGCGGGTAAGGCTGGAGCCGGCCAGGCTGCTGGCCGAACCCAGGCTGACCACGGCACCAGCGGAGGTGGGGCCTGTGGCGTCGGCCCAGCTTCCCACCAGGGTGGCGGTGCTGCCGTTGTTCCAGCCGGTGGCCGGGCGCAGGGGGTGGGAGAGGCTGACGCTGCTCCAACTGGCGGGTACATACAGGTAGTAAAAGCCGTTGCCATCGGTGCTGGTCGTGCGACTAGAGGTACCGTCGCTGGCCGTGATCACCACACCGCCCACGCTGCGCTCCTGGCCATCCTGCAGGGCATTGTTGGCGGTGCCGCCGCTCTCGCCATCGTCGTAGAAGACCCGGCCCTCTACCCTGAACCCCCGGAAGAGGCCGAAGTCCTGGTTCAGAAGGTTGCTGGAGGTCATGGTGATGGCCCGGCTTCCAGTGGCAGGGTTGATCAAAAGCCAGCCAGTGGGGGCGGTGGGGGTGGTATCGGCGGTGCTGTTGTTGTTGTCCAGCACCAGGGTGTAGCTGCCGGGAACGACGCCGCTAAAGGTGTAGCTGCCGGTTCCGGGGTTCACGGTCTGGACGGCCACCACCGTGCTGCCCTGTACCAGCTTCACGTAGACTGTAACCCCGTCCGACCAGTCCTCGCCGTTCCTGGCCCCGTTGGGTTCGCGGTCGTGGTAAATCTGGCCGGAGATGTCGAGGCCCACCACGGTTAGCACCGCGCTGGCTGGGCTCTGGTTGCTGCCGTAATTGGTCTGGAGGGTGCCGGCGGCCAGGGTGTTGGTGTAGCTCCCTGGTGTGCTGGCGGTTACATTTACGCTAACGGTGCAGCTCCCGTTGGCCGGAATCTGGGCTCCGGCGGCCAGGGTTAGGCTGCCGCTGCCGGGCGTGGCGCTCAGGCTGCCGCTGGGGCAGGTGGTGCTGGCGTTGGTTGGGCTGGCTATCACCACCCCAGCGGGCAGGTTATCCACCAGGGCCGCGCTCAGGGTGGCGGTGGTGGGGTTGGGGTTGCTGAGGGTCAGGGTCAGGGTGCTGCTGCCGCCAGCCTGGATGCTGGCCGGGGCGAAGGCTTTACTCAGGGTGGGGGGATTGGAGACCTGGCTGTTGGCCGAGGTGCTGGCGCTCTGGCTGAAGCTGGTGCCCAGGGTCTGGCTGTTGTAGTTGATCTGGGCGGTGTTGGTGATGGTTTGCCCGCCGGCGCTGGGCAGCACCTGTACCCGGAAGCGCACGCTGGCACCCTGAGTCGGTAGGATGAGCCCGCCACTCGTGGCGTTGGCCCCGGTGCCCAGGCGGAAAACCACCCGGTTGTTGGCGCTATCAAACTCGGCGATGTCGTCGCCGGCGGCATCGGTAAAGGAGCCGGTGGGGGCACCGATGGCGTTGGTGAGTACCTGCAGGCTTCCCGGTACGTACTGGGTGCCAGCAGGGATGGGGTCGCGCACGACCACATTGGTGGCCCCATCCAGGCCGGTGTTGGAAAAACTCAGGGTGTACTCGAGGATATCGCCCACCACCAGGTTGCCCCCGTTGATGTCCTGTCCGGTTTTGCTGAAAGAACTGGTGAGATCGGGAAGGTAGACCTGGGTGGCAAAGGTCAGCACGGTGGGGAAGTAGACGTCTTGAGAGGAGGTGAACTGAATGGTTGCTGAAGTGGCTCCATTGGGAATGCGACCCGTGGCGTCCACCAGGTCTACGTCCACCGCCATCTGGTTGAGATAGTTGGGGTTTTTGGCGGTGAAACGGGTACCGAGCTGCGACACAGAGCTGTTGAAGAAGTTGTCGCTAGGGTTTTGTGCATCGCTAAGCGCTACCTCATTTAGCACCAATTGGTCACCTGTGATGCCCCCATCCCCCTCAAAAGCCACCGCTCCCAGATAGGCGGTAAAGGAGCCTGTGTAGGGGGTCAGGAAGCCGCTGGGGGTGATGGTGACGTTGTTGCCGTTGCTTACCGAGGCCAGACCATCGTAGATCGTGAGGTTGCGGAGGGGCTCGCTGGATAGCCGGTAGACCACCACCAGCGACCAGCCGGCGTAGAAGCCCAGACTATCGTTTCCGGTGGCGGCCAGGATACCCCCTACCCAGTAGGGGCCGCTGCCGCTGGTTTGAACGAGGCTGGTTACGTCGGCAAAGGCGGTGTAAGGGCGGGTGGTATCGGTGCCCTGGTTTGTGATGGTGCCAAGGAGGGTGCCGGTGAGGGATTGGTAGGCTGAAGCCCCAGGGGGCTTGATGGAAATCTGGTTGCGCCCCGAGGTGCTGGGGTCGACCCGCGCCCCCCAGTAGAGCCCGGCCCACAGCACCTGGGCCCCGGTGGGGAGGGAGAGGGTTGCGCTGCTGCTTCCCCCACGGCCCGAGGGCCAGGTAGGGTTGGCCGGGTCGGCGTTGATGAAGATCATGTTTTGGTTGTTGTTGGCATTGGGGTTGTTCATTTGGGTTGTGTTACAAGTACCCATGCTTACAGCGCACATCAGGGTGTTGCCCACCAGGGTGATATTGCCGTTGGTGGTGTTTTGGTAGCGGATGCTAAATGAGGTCACCACCTGGGCCTGGGCCAGACCCAGCAAGAGCAGCATGAAAAACAGCGCGCGTTTCATCGGCTACCTCCCAGGAAGTCGAGGCGCAGGTAGAAGCCGGGGGCGGTGTCGGGGGTGAGGCCGCTGAAGCCGCCGAAGGTGTAGCCCGCGTTGAGCCACAGGCCCTCTACGACCCGGAAGCTGGCCTCGAGCGAGAAGGCAGTGGCGCTGGTCTGGGTGCCCGGCTGGAACTGGTAGTAGGCAGCGGCCCCCAGGCCCAGCCAGTCGGTGAAGTAGTAGTTGCCGCCCAGGCCGAGCTGGTAGGTGTGGCCGGCGGGGTCGTCGAGCTTGAGGCGGTAGGCGGCGCTGGGGCGGAGCTGGAGGCTTGGGCTGGGGTGGTAGCTGGCGGCCAGGGCCCCCTCGAGGACAAGCTCACCCACGGTGCTCAGGCGGTGGTAGGTGAGCACAGAAGCCTCGCGCCCGCGCAGGGCGTAGGCCAGGGTGAAGCGGCCCTCGGCGGTGGGTACGATCTGGTAGTTGGCATCCAGCGAGAGGGTCTGCTGCTCGTCGAGCTGCCCGCTGGCCCCGGCCCGCAACACCACCTTGGGCTGGCCGGCGCTCCAGGCGGTCTCGGCCCCCAGGGTGGCGGTGAAGCCCTGGGCCTGGTAGCGCAGGGCCAGGCCAAAGGCACTCTGGTCGGCGCCGCTGGTGAGGCTGCGCTCGTAGCCGGCGCTGGCGTTCAGGCTCCAGTTTTCGGACAGGGGGAGCGGGGCCTCCAGGCCAAAGCGGGCCCGGTTGCCCTCGCCCGCCGCGCCCGGCAGTTGGTAGGCCAGCGAGAGGTTGGCCCCGGCCAGTTGTTGCTTGAGGCCCACCACGCCGCTAAAGCCCAGGCCCCAGGTCTGCACCAGGTCGGCCTCGGCGGTGAGGTTGGCATCGAAGGCGTAGCTGCTGCGGAGGCGGGTGGAGGCGCTCTGGCTCAGGCTGAAGGGCTGGGCGTGGGTCAGTTCGGTGCTGAGCGGGCCGCTCTTGAAGCCCAGCCGCCCCAGGCTGGCCCAGGCCGCTTCCTCCCAGGTGTAGCCCAGCCCGCCCCCCACCGAGAAGCTGGGGGAGAGGCGGCGGGTGTAGAGCAGGCCGGTGCGGTTGTTGCTGCCGGTCTGGTGCTCGAGGCTGAGCTGGTCGGCCTCGCTCAGGTTGTAGGCCACCTGGGCCTGGCCCTGCAGCTTGCCCTCGTAGAAGAGGTTGGCGCTCGACTCGAGGGGGCCCTGTTTACCGGAGACCTCGAGGCCGTAGCGCTCGGCGCTGCCCCGGCTGTAGCTCACCTTTACGCCAAAGCCGGGTAGCTGGTAAGCGGCCTCGGCCCCGTAATGCCAGCCCTGGGCGGGCAGGTAGGCTGCGCCCAGCCCAATGCTGAAATCGCCCAGCTTCCAGCGGGCCCCGGCCCCGTAGCCCAGCGCGCGGTGGCCGCCCTGGGGGGCGTAGGTGACCTCGAGCAGAACCGGCTGGAAGTCGGGGTCGCTGGGCCAGAGCGGACGGCTGAGGGTGAGGAGGCCGGTATCGGCGTCCAGCACGTAGTCTTTGAGGCGCTCGAGGCGGCTCTGGCTGGAACCCACCCAGAGCACCACCTGTTCGCTGCCGGGCTCGGCTGGGCCGCTTAGCCTATAAAAGCGGGTGCCGTCGGGCACGATGCGCTCGCTTCTGCTGCCGGCGGGTAGGTAGCCCACGAAGCCCTGCAGGGCCAGCTCGCCACCCGGTGCACTGGCGGAGCCCGTCCCGAGAGGGGATCGTCCGCGGGTTTCCAGGCGCAAAGCGGTGCCCTGGGGCAGCCCGTCCAGGCCAAACACCCCCAGCTTGTCAGCGTAGTAGCCCAGGCTGAAGGCCTCCTGGTCGTAGCGCAGAGCAAAAGGCTCATCCGAGCGCAGGGGCAGGGTGGCCTCTTGGCCGCTGCCGGTGAGAGGGAAGCGCCCGGTGGGGTCGGGCTGGTCGCGCAGGCCGGTTTGCAGCCGGGGCTGGCCCGCCTCAAAGCGCAGCGAGCCGTCCAGCGCGCCTTGCAGGAGGCCCGGGCCCAGGGGGCTTTCCAGGTAGCCCCGGCCCAGCCCAAATACCTGAAGGCTATCCCCAAGGCGCACCCCCAGGCTCCCCTGAAGCTGCCACAGGGTGCTCTGGCGGCCCAGTACGAAGAACTCGGCCTGTGTTTGCAGCTCCCCGGTCGCCAGCCGCAGGCGCAGGGGGGTGGGGGTGGCGGTGGGCTTCAGGTAGAGCCGGGCCACTCCATCCTTTAGCAGCACCTGATACCCCGAGAGCAGGGGGAAGGCGTCTTCCTCCAGGGGCTCCTGGGAGGCTTCTACGGTGAGGGGGCCGAAGCCCGAGGCCAGGCCCAGCGCATCCACCGCCCGCACCTCCAGCTCCAGCGGGGTGCGGCCATCGGCCAGCAGGCGCAGCGGACGTACCTCCAGCCGCACGGGGTTACCGGCCAGGAAGACCTCCACCCGATCCGAGCCCAGAGGGGTCTGCACCTCGATCAGGTTGCGGCCTGGCTGGAGCGGCAGGCCGTAGTACTCCAGGCGCTGGAGGCCGAGGGCGCTGTCGTAGGTGGCCTGGCCCAGGAACCTGGAGTCTATGGGGCTTCCGTTCACGCTCAGGCGGGTCTCGAGGCCGTTGGGGGTTTGCAGCACCACCCGGGCTTTATCGCTGCGGAACACGCTGCCGGGCAGGGGCTCCTGGATGAAGCCGTCGCGGGTATTAACCACGATGGGCTGGGCTTTTTCCAGGTCGGCCAGGCGCTGCTGGCCCTGCAGGTAGACCTCCCGGTCGCCTACCTGCGCGGTCAGGGTGGGTTCGGGTATGGGGCCCAGGGCCTCGCGGTGACGGAGCTGGTAGGTGAGCTGGCCCTGGCGCTGGTAAGGCAGCTCGAAGTAGAGGCGGCCCTTCTCGTCTTGGCGGGGGTCGGGGAGGGGGCGGCCATCCAGCCGGGCCGAACCGGGCTCATAAGCGCTCTGGGCAGGGGGCAGGTGGGTGAGTAGCAGGCGCTCGAAGGGGGCGCTGCCCTTTACCGCAAAGTCCAGGGTGACGGTGGAAAGCCGCCGGGGCTCGAGGATGGGCAGGGCCAGCAGGGTGGCCCTGGCCGGGAGGGAGGCTGGGGTGCTGCCCACAAAGGCCGTGACCTGGTTGTCGAGCGGGCCAACCCGTTCGGCCTGGGCCTCCAGCTTAAGCTCGCGCACCTCGCCGGGCTGTAGCCTGAATTCCAGGCTTTCCGGCAGGGTCATCCGTAGGCCCTCGGCGGGCGACTCCTGCAGGCGCAGGTTGAGCGGGTGATCGGTGGGGTTGCCAACCCGGACGGTAAAAAGGCCCGAACCGCCCACCAGCACCCGGCCCGGCTCGACGCTTTTCTCGAGCTGCACCAGCACCCGCTGGAGGGTGTCGGGCGCGCTGGGGTGGCCGCCGTTGGAGGTGAGCTGGGCCAGGAACGGGCCCTCGGCCGCCGGGCCGAAGCGCACCCGGGCGGTGTAGGAGTGGGTGGCGCTGGCCCCGGGGGCCAGTTCGCCGCTAAAGACTGGGGTCTGCGCCACCTCGAGCCACTCGGGGTAGCTGTCGCGCAGCTCGTAGCGCAGGGGGGCCTGGCCGGTGTTGCGCACCACCAGGCGCACCTCTACTTCCTCCCCCGGCACCACCCGGCGCTTGTCCAGCGTGCGCGAGAGCTCGGCCACCGGGCGCAGCACCCGCACCTCGGCCTGGGCTTCGCGGAGGGGTTGATTGCTTTCGCTGAGCAGGCGGGCGGTGTTGATCACCACCGCAGGGGCCTCGGCGGTTACGCGGGCCTGCACCTCGAGCACGCGTTTGGCTCCGGCCGGAAGCTCGAGCACCTCGTCGAGGGTGGGGCCCTGCAGTCCTTGGGTCAGGCTGTCCTGGAGGCGCACCCGGCCCGCCTCGTCGCCGGTGTTCTGCACCCGCAGGCGGTACACCACCGTACCGCCCACCGGGGCCGTGGGTGATAGGGCCTCCTTCTGCAAGGTGAAGGTGGCTGGTTGGATGATTCTCAGCTGGGCGCTGGTTTTCTGGCCCCAGGGGCTCAGGGTGGCCCCAACCTGGGGCTCGCCTCTGCACAGGGCCCTGGCCCGTACCTGCAACACGGCCTCGCGGCCCTGGGCGATGGGGGCCGCCAGGCGGGGGGTCTCGAGGGCTTCCAGGCAGGGGGGCAGTTCAAGCTCGAGGTCGGCGGGCAGCAGGCGCGGGAAGGCGGTGCGGGCCCGGGCGGTTAGAAGGGTTTCCTCCCCCACGCGTAGCGTAGTGGGAGCGGCTTCCAGGGTGAGCTGGACTTCTGGGTAGACCCTGAAGCGCACCGTCTGGTGCTGGCCGTTTGTTAGCGTGACGGCCTGGGGCCCCTCGATCCGGGCCCCGCCCAGTTGGGGCGCGAGGGAATGGGTGCCCGGCGCCAGGCTCAGGCGGGCCCGGCCCTGCTCCAGCACCACGGGCTGATCGTTTACCGTGAGGGGTAGGTCGAAGGGCTGTTCGCCTTCCGGCAGCACCAGCACCGCCTCGATTTCCAGGGTGGACGCGGGTGGGGCCGGCGCCGGTTTTTCCACCACATAGCGCACCAGGCCGCCTGCACAGCCGAAGCGGGCGGTCTGGGCATCCAGGGCCTCCCCGCCTTCCACCTCCATCCGCAACAGCCGGTAGCCCTCGGGCAGGGCCGGCAGCCGGAGGGTGCGGACTTTGTCGCCCTCCACGGCAGGGGTGATATCGAGCGGCTGGCCGCTGCTGTCCTGCACCAAGGCCTGCACCGGGCGCGGGGGTATCACCCGGAAGGCTGCCGGCTCCACCTCCATACAAGCATCCACCCGGAAGCCGATGGTGTTGGAGTACTGGGTGGCAGTCTTGGGCTGGCGGAAGCCGAAGGTGATCAGGCCGGGCTGTCGAATCTCGTAGTAGGCCCAGCTCCGGTCGCCGGAGACAGGGCGGCGCTCCTGGGTTCCGTCGGGCAGGCGCACCCGGCCCTCCATCTCCTTTGCGCCGTCCTCGTCGTAGAAGCCCACGCGCAAGGGCAGCACCTCGGGGCTCACGTTGAGCACGAAGGGCTCGAGCCAGTCCTGCCCCCGGATGGTGGCTACCGAGAGCGGGTTCACTGCCTGAAAAGGCCGCACATCGTAGAGCTGCAAGGTGGGGTCAATCAGCAGCTCAGCGGCCCCCGGCACGCTGGTCTGGATGCGGTAGCGGAAGGCGTTTTTGCCCAGCCCGACCAGTCGGCTCTTGAGCAGGTAGACCCCTGGCTCCACCTGTCCCCGGAAGAACAGCACCCAGCGGTGGGGCTCCACGCTAAAGTTCTCCTGGGCCAGCACCTTTCCGTCCCGGATCAGCACAAACTCGGCCAGCATCTGACCCCGCCCCTTGTCGTAGCGTTCGTCGCCCAGCTCCTCCTGGCCCTTGAGGGCCCGGCGGTAATCGGTGGGGTCGAAGCCGGGGGAGTAGATCTGCAGGTTCAGGATGGTGGGTTTGTGCACCACCACGCTTGAGCGCAGCTCCTGGATTTCCCAGCCCAGCGCATCCCCCGGCACGATGCCCTTGAGGTCGGTGCGGACCTGGCCCAGCGCTGCCGAAGAAAGCAAGAAGACAAGTGAGCAAAGCCCGCGCCAAGCCAGCGCCAGGGTGTGGGGGGTTCTTCCGAACATCACGGATACCTCCAGCGCACCTGTGGATCGGTCAGTTGAGGGGCCCGGGGGCTGTCCAGGTCGTAGGTCAGGGTCTGGCGGCCCTGGAACAGCGCAAACTGGAAGACCCGCTCACCGCCGCCGGGGAGGGGGTCGGTGAGGGTCAGGTCGGTGAGGGGCTCGGCGGATTCCAGTACCAGCACCACCCGGACTCCAGCGGGGAGCGGCAGCAGCTTTTTGTGCAGGGTGAGCGGCCCGAATTCCAGGGTGGTTTCGCGCTGGGCGTGGGCCAGACCCGCGGGGCGCTCGAGGGGGAAGTCGCTCACGGTCAGGCCCTCCACCCGCACCCGGTGGCGGTAACCCGCCCCCTGGGCCTCGGGGTGGGGGAGGGGCGGGAAGGGGGCCGAGGCCGGCTCGAGCATCACCTCCCACACCCCACCCGTCAGGTTGCGGAAGCTGTAGCGGCCTTCGGCATCGGTCAGGGCCTGCCAGCCGTTGCTGAGGATAACCCGGGCCCCCGGCAGCGGCACATCCAGGCCGGCGGTGTACAGGCCGTCGCGGTTGGTATCCAGGAAGACCCGGCCCATCAGCAGGTGGGGTGCGGCCAGCACGCCCTGCTCGACCTGTACCGCAGCCGAGGCCACCGCGCTGGCTACCGCGGTTCCGCTTGCGCTGTCCCCGGTGGCCTGCACGGTATTTTTCAGTTCGCTACCGGCTCCCGCCAGCACCCGCATACGGTAGCGGATCTCCATCCGCTCCCCTGGGGCCAGGGTGAGGTTTTCCCAGATGAGGCGGCTGTTTTGCAGAACGGGTTCGGCGGGGCTGGCGCTGCCGGCATGGTATTGCAGGTGGGGGTCGGGGGTGTCCTCGAGGCGCACCGTGAGGGGAACCTGCCCCACATTGGCCACGGTCAGGGTATAGGTGAGCAGGTCACCCACCCTGACCTTTCTGGGCTCCACCCGCTTTTCCAGAAGCAGGGCCGCCGCCTGCACCCGCAAGGTGACGCTATTGGAAACCAATGGGTTGCCAATCTCGGCAGAACGCAGGCTGAAGCGGTTCACGATGGTCACATTGTCGGGCGCAGCGGTGCTAACCCGCACCCGCAGGCGCAGGGTAAGGGTGCTCCGGGCTGCCAGCGTCAGGTTCCAGCGCACGGTGCGGGTTCCGGGGTCGAAGACCCCCCCGTCGGAGGCCGAGAGGAACTCGAGGTGGGCATCCAGGGTGTCTTCAATTTGCACGTTGGAGATGGTCAGGGGCAGCGGGTTCTCGACCTGCAGGGTGTATTCCACCCCCTGCCCAGGACTCGCGGTGGGCCCGCTCGAGCTGCTTTTGAACAGGACGATCTGAGAAAGATCCCAGACCTGCGCAACGCGGTCCACGGTGGGGTCGGCGTTGCCGGTGCTCCCCGAACGGGCCAGCAGGCTGAACTCAAAGGCGGGCGTACCGGGGGGCAGGGCCGATACACAGGCCTGGAAGTCCAGGCTGTGGCCCGCGGCCAGGGTGATGGGGGTGGGCAGGCTGCCTCCGCCCATGGTGCGGTAGGTCAGGTTCACACCGCTGGGCAGCCCAAGGGCCTCCAGGGTGTAGGTGTCGGGGGCGTTGCCGCTGTTGAGCAGGGTATGGCTAAAGCAGTAGGGCTGCCCGGCCAGCACCTCGGCCTCCTGCCGGTCGGCGGTGCCCGCGGCCTGCGGGTTGCCGATGGGCCCCAGGGCGTGGGCGTACTCGGCGGCAATTTGCAGGGAAGCCTGGGTCTGGGCGCTGCCCTCGCTTGAGCTGACCTGGGCCAGGTTAACCCGCTCGCCCGGCGCAGCATCGGCGGCCACCTGCATCCGGAAGCTAAAGATGGCCTCCTCCCCGACCTCGAGGCCGTCCAGCACCAGCCGGATACCCCGCACGAGGGTGGGCTCGAGGCTGCCCCAGTTGGCCCCATCGAAGTACTCCAGGCGGCCTTTGACCGTACTTGCAGAGCCGGCCAGATACGCCAGGCCATTCAGTCCGGGTATATCCAGACGATCTTCCACATAAACTGGGCCCATAGCGCGCGCGCTGCCCAGGTTCTGTACCCGCAGGGTGAAACCCACGGTCTGGTTTTGTCGAACTGGATTCGCATCCACCGACTTGACCAGGCTCAAAGCCGGCCCGCTGCCGATGCGAATAGAGCTAAAGTTATCCTCATCGCGCGTACCATCGGGGCAGGTAGCCACGGGGCTAATCAAAAGCTCGCCGCTGGCCGAGGGTGGGGTCTGTACGGCCAGAATCAGATGGGCTTCCTGGCCCATATCCAGGCTGAGGCTGCTGACCTCCGGCTCGCCGGGGTCGAGCTGGGCGTTGGCATTGGTGTCCAGATAAAAACGCACGGCGCTGGGTGTCCAGGAGGCCCCATTTTGCAACCAGCTCAGGTTGAACAGAAAACTTTGATTTCCACTGTTTTGCAGGCGATAGCTAAAATAGGCGGTTCCACCGGCTGGAGCAGTGGTGCGCTGGCCGGGGCTGGCAAGACTCCCATTGGGGGTCATGGCCGGAACGCACACCGCCTGTACCCGGGTTTCCACCTCGTTGGATAGATATATCTGGCCGTTTACAATGGCTGCAGCCTGGTTGCGAATTACCGTCCCGGCGGGTGCAGCCCAGGCCAGGTGAAGCCAAAACAAGGCCCACACCAGAACTGCCCAGAAGGCAGAACCCCGGTTCTTTTGCTTAAAGAACCTCTTAACCCTGGGGGCAGTTGGTGTGGGCGCTTGAGTTTGCATGGGCTCTCACTTGGTTTATTCCCTACGAGGGCTCAAAGGCCCTCGTAGGGATTGGGTGATCAATTCCTGGCTTACTGCACCTGCACACGGAAGCTGAGGGTGATGGTAGCCCCCGGTGGCAGGGTGTCGGCGCTGGTGATAGTGTTGTCGCCGTTGGTGTCCACGGCCACGTAGAGGGTCTGGCCCGAAGCCAGGGCGGTTGGGGCCGTGGTGCTCCAGGTGCTGCCATCGGTGGAGTAGAGCACAGTACCACTGAAGCCGCTGATGCTGGCGCTGGCGCTGACAAAGCTGGTGTAGCTGGGCAGCGGATCGCTCACCACCACCTGGGTCAGGTTGCCCGTACCAATGTTCTGGGCTACCACGGTGTAGAGGATCTGGTCGCCGGGCAGGGCCACCGCCGCGTTGGCATCCCGTACGGTGGTGCTGCTACCCACATAGCTCACCGCGCTCTTGGTCAGGCGCAGGTCGCCGCCCACCACGGTGGTGGTTTCCGAGGCCGTGGCGGTGACGCTTGCGCTGGCAATGGTGCAGCTTGCGGTCAGGGTATTGACGTCGGTGCGCCCGATGGGCTGGCCGGCCGGGGTCAGCACCCGCACATACACCACCTGGCTGCCGCCGTTGGCCGCCACCGTGATGCTGCTCAGGCTGGAGGCCCAGGTGCTGCCGTCCAGCGAGTACTGATAGGTCCAGCCGAAGCTCCCGCCGCTGCCGGAGATGCTGCAGGTCGCACCGCTGTTGGAGTTGTTGGTCAGGGTGTGGGTGTACTGGAGGGTGCCGGGGCTGGTGATGGTGCCGCTGCGGTTGGGCGTCAGGCTCACCTGGGCTACCAGGTTTACATCCACCGCGCCGGCAATGGTATCGCTTACACCGGCCAGGGTGGTGCTGGTAGCGGTGAACTGTACGTTGTCGTTGGTGCCTGCGGTGACATCCACCGGAGCAGCACCAGCGGGCACCTGTACGGCTGCGATGAAGCAAACAGTGGCACCAGCGTTGATCAGGCCAGTGCTGCTCACCGGGGCCGGGGTGGGGGTGTCCATCACGCCGTTGCAGTCGGTATCGGGGTAGAAAACCGCCGTCCAGCCCGAAGGCAGGTTGGAGGTGAGGGTGTAGCTATCGGGGTTGGCCCCAGTGTTGTGTACCTCGAAGGGGAAGTAGGCCACACCGCCGGGGTTGACCGCGGGGTTGTAGCCGGGGCGGGTGTCGTTGGCGGGGTCGGCGCCTTCGCCGCCAGCAGCCCCGTTGGTGTTGTGGGCGACATCCAGGCTGTAGCCCGAGACCACGTTGGTCACGGCCAGGGTGGTCGCATCCACCCCGTCCAGCAGGGTGCCCACGCTACCACTGGGGTTGTTCACCGAGGTTGCGGTCAGGGTGACGCTGCCGCCGGTGGTCTGGCTGGCCGGAATAGCGCAGCGCACCACCACGTTGTAGGTTGCACCAGCCGCCAGCGGGCCCACCGGGCCGGAAAGCGGGGTCACGCCGTCGGATTGCAGGATGGTGCAGGTGCCCAGGGTGCTGGTACCCAGGCTGAGGGTGAAGCTATCGGGGGCGTTGCCGGTGTTTTGCAGGGTGGAGTTGAAGGTCACTGTGCTGCCGGAAGTGGCGGTAGCAATGGTCTGGGTATCGGCCCCGTCTATAGCGCTGGCCCCGGTGCCGCCGATGGCCACGCTGTAGCGGCTGGCCGCGGTGTTGTTGGTGGTGTTGGAGGTGGTGGTCTGGTTGGCGGTTCCGTCGTTGTACTGGACGGTGGCGGTGTTGGGGTAAGCGGTGCCGGCCGGGGCGTTGGCAGGTACGGTGGCCTGGAAGCTGAAGGTGTACGAGGCGGTCTGGGGGAAGAAGGCCCCACTGCCGCTGATGAACATACCCACCCGGTTGGAGCCGTTGCCCACGAAGGGGAAGGTGGGGGCGGTGGTGCTCCAGGAGGTGCCGCCGTTGGTGCTGTAGACGATCTGGACGGTGCCAGCCCCAGCGCTGCCGGTGGGGGCAGCGGGCACGCTCAGGCCGGTGGGGATGGTGTCCGAGATCAGGATGCCGGTACCGGTGAGGCCGCTCACGCTCACGCCGCTGGCCGCGCTACCGCCGGTGTTGGAGCCGGAGATGGTGTAGGTGATGGTGCTGCCAGGGGTGACGGGGCCGGCCGGGCTGGCCGACTTGGTGGCGGTCAGAATGGCTGCGGTGGTGGCGGTGGCGCGGGCCCAGTTGTTGTTATCGGTGGTGCTGGGGCTGCCCGCCGAGGTGCCCACCAGGTTGAGGTTGCCAAACTGACCGCTGGTAGCCGAGGCGGGAATAGTACCGGCCACGATCACGCAGGCGCTGGCACCCGGAGTGCCCTGGCGGCTCAGGGTGACGCTGGTGATGGGGGAGGTTTCACCCGAGTCGAGCGTGCCGTTGCAGTTGGCGTCCAGGTAGCGGGCAGTCCCGCTCAGATCGAAGTTGTCGCCCGTGTCCTGCGCCAGGGTCAGGTTGATGGTATCTGTGCCGTTACCGGTATTGCTGACCGTGTAGCTGAAGTAGACCGGGGCGCCAGCCAGGGCTGTACGGGTCTGGCCCGGGGCGGTGGTGCTGCCGTCGGGGGTGATGCTAAAGCTGTAGACCTGCTGCACCACCGTAATGACCTGGTTGGAGGTGGTTGTTCGGGGCTGGCCGGCTGAGTCGATGTAGCTGGCCGAGGCCTGGTTGGAGATGTTGGTGCCGGCGGGCGTCTGCTGGGCCAAAGCCAGGCCCAACAGCAGTATCGCCGCAAGCAAGATGGGATGGGTTCTCTTCATGTACACTCCTATCGATTTATCGCACGATTACGCGAAGTGTGAGGGTAAGGGTCTGTTGAGGCTCCATTTGCGGAATAATCCAGCGGGCATGGGTGTATTCTTCAGGCTTGACTTCTACTTCCTTTTCTACCTCCTTGCCGTTTTCCACAACTTTGAGTTTTCGCTTGAGGGGGGGATGGCCGTAGCTTTTCCCTCCATCGAAGCTAAACTCGGGAACAACCAGGGTATCTCCCAGGCGCAAAGGCAGCGCGCTTTGGGCCTGGTAGGCGGTGGTGGGGGGTATGGGTATCACCAGGGCTACCCGACGGAGTGGGCTGGTGAGGGTGTTCAGGGCGGTGAGTTGATACTGGATAACCTGACCTGGCTTCGCATCCAGGGCGGGCTCGAGCCGCTCGACGGTACGGTTTTGCTCCTGTACGCTCACGACCCGGAAGGCCTTGAGATCAAGCCGTATGTCACTGCTGGCCTGAGCCAGGGCCAGACCAATCAGGCACAGTAGACCTGTTGCAAACCGCCACCCAAAGTGTTTCATCATCCTTGCACTCCTCAAAAAAAGCAACGACCGACTCAAAAAAAGAGCCGGTCGCGCCACTGGCTACCTCCATCCCCATGGCGCCCGTGTGGGGGACTGGAGGTCATCACCTCTCAAAGGGGCAGTTTAGTGGAGATTTTTGTAACGTTTGTGCGCAATAACCATAAACTTTTGGATGGGCTATAAGATGCCGTTCTGGGCGCGCTTTTCTACCCAACGGATTCGCATACCATAGGTGGGTATACTATCTGATGCGCAATCCAGAACCTGTAACCAACAGAAAACAGCCTGGTCTGGAGCCGGCAGGCCCTGTCCTGGGAGGTGTTACGGAACGAGGGCCACCCGTGCGATCATGTTGCGAAACTGCATGGTGCCGCTGGTGAACAGGCCGCTATCCAGCCGCACCCCTATCCAAAGATTGCCGCTGTTGATGCCGCTGGTTAGTTGATTGCCGATCAGCTTCAGGGGCTGGGTAGAGCCGGACTGGAAGTCGGCCGTGCCGATTTGTTCAAATTTCGAGCTGGGGTCGCATAGATAGTATGCACCGCTCCGGGTGTTGCAGGGCTCGGTGTCGCTGGCAAAGAAGCTAAAGGTGAACCCGGTTTGGTAGGTCAGGCTGCCCTCGAGCTCGACCCTGCTCAGGCTCACTGGGGGTCGGTCGAAGCTTTGCTTCACAAACACGATTTTGTTGCTTTGAACAGCGGCCACATCCACATCAAAATCGCGCAAAGCCACGCTCAGGGGTGCGTTGCTACAGCCGAACAAAAGACCACTAAGAACAAGAAGCAGCAGCGGAAACGAACGCATAGCACCTCGAGTTTAAGTCAGTTTCTGAGTGAAGCATTTATACCGGGGCCGGGTTACCCGACCCCTGCACCCTCCATGGCCCCAAACACCATCCGTCCTTCTACCCAGGTGCACACCGGCCAGCCCTGTAATGCCCAGCCAGCCCAGGGGCTGAACCTGGCCTTGGAAGCAAAGGTCTGGGGCTCCACCGGACGCTGGGTATTCGGATCCCACAGCACCAGGCTGGCCTCGGCCCCTTCCTCCAGGTGCAGCGGGGGAAGGCCCAGGATGCGCCGGGGGCCGTCGGTGAAGCGGGCTACCAGCACCTCCAAAGGAAAGCCCCGCTTCTCTACCAGCTCGGTGTACAGAAGCGGCCAGCAGACCTCGAGGCTGGGGATGCCAAAGGGGGCTCGCAACAGGTCGAGTTCCTTTTCATCCTGGGTGTGGGGCGCGTGGTCGGTGCCGATGCAGTCGATGCTGCCGTCCAGTAGTCCTTCGATAAGGGCTTCCACATCGCGCTGGGTGCGCAGCGGCGGGGCTACTTTGTAGATGGGATTCAGCCCGTTCAGGGCCTCGTCGGTCAGGGTTAGGTGGTGGGGCCCAACCTCGGTGGTGACGGGCAGCCCCTCTTGCTTGGCCTGGCGGATGAGCTCGAGGCCCCGTTTTGTGCTGAGGTGCTGGATGTGCAGCAGGCTTTGCGCTGATACGTCGTTAGCCAGCCGATCCCGCACATAGCGCACGACTTCTAAGTCTCTGGCGATGCGCGCGCTCTCGGCGTAGCTGGTGTTGCCGGGCAGGCCCAGGCGGAACGAGACCTCCCCTTCGTTCATCACCCCGTTCCGCCGCAGCCCCGCGTCTTCGGCATGCACCGAGACCACCAGGCCCCAGGAAGCCGCATACAGCAGACCCTGAGCCAGCACACCGGCGTCTTCGTTGGTTCTGCCGTCGTCGGTGAGCATGACGGCCCCGGCTGCCTGTAGCAGATGGGCCTCGCTCAGGACTTTGCCCTCCTGGCCCTGGGTGAGGGCCGCGGCGGGGTGTAACCGGGCCTGCCTGATCTGGGCCGCTTTTTTCTTCAAGGCCGCTACGATCTCGGCGTTATCCACCACCGGGGTGGTGTTGGGCATGGAGACTATATCGGTATACCCGCCTCGAGCCGCCGCGGTCAGGCCGCTTTGCAGGTCTTCTTTGACTTCCTGACCGGGCTCGCGCAAGTGGGCGTGGGGATCAAAAAACCCCGGCGACAAAATCATCCCGGTCGCATCCATTTCCGTTTGGGCCTCACCCCCGGAGAGCGAAAGAATGCGCCCCTCGCCAATCAGCACATCGGCGCGGCCGTGTAGGCCACGTCCATCGACCAGCTTTACATTTTTGATTAGAATCTCGCCCTTCATGTGGCTCCTTGCAATCAACTTTTGCCCACCAGCACGTGGTACAGCACGGCCATCCGCACGGCCTGCCCGTTGGCTACCTGGCGCTCGACCAGGCTCTGGGGGGAGTCGGCCAGGGTGCCTTCCAGTTCCACATCGCGGTTCATGGGGCCGGGGTGGAGGAGGGGGGCCCCAGGCTTGGCCCAGCCCAGGCGTTCCCGGTTAATCTGATAGGCGGCGATGTACTCTGGCAGTGAGGGCAGCAAACCCTTTTCCATCCGCTCTTTTTGCAAGCGCAAGACCATCACCGCGTCGGCTTCGTGCAGGGCTTCCCGCAGGTGGGTGGTGAGGGTGGCGCCGGGCAGGCTGCCCGGAAGGAGGGTGGCCGGGCCGCAGGCCACCACGGTAGCGCCCAGCATGGGCAGCAATTCGGCGTTGGAGCGGGCCACCCGGGAGTGCAGAATATCCCCCACAATGGCGATTTTCTTGCCCTCGAGGCTTCCCAGCTTTTCCCTCAGGGTAAAGGCATCCAGCAGGGCCTGGGTGGGGTGGGCCCGCCAGCCGTCCCCCGCGTTGATGACCGGCTTGTGCAGCCAGCGATGGGCCTGGTGGGGCACCCCAGCGGCATCGGTGCGAAGGATGTAGGCGTCGATGCCCATCTGATCCAGCGTCCGCAAGGTATCCCGGTAGGTTTCACCCTTGGTGGTGGAGCTGGTGGCACCCGAAAAGCTCACCACGTCGGCTGACATGCGCCGGGCGGCCAGCTCAAAGGAGATGCGGGTGCGGGTGGAGGGCTCAAAGAAGACCGTAGCCACCGTAAAGCCGGTCAAGGCGGGTACTTTTTTGACTGGGCGGGCCAGCACTTCCTGCATCATCTGGGCGGTCTCGAGCAGGCTCTCTACCTGGCGGCGGTTCCAGTCCCGAAAATCAAGCAGGTGTTTAGGGAAGTTTGGGGTCGCCGTCTCGCTCACGATGCCTCCACCTCCCATAGCTCCACCGCATCCTCGCCGTCGTCTTCCAGGGTCTTGACCTTTACCACTTCGCTTTTAGAGGTGGGTAGGTTTTTGCCAACGAAGTCGGCCCGGATGGGCAGCTCGCGGTGCCCCCGATCTACCAGCACGGCCAGGTAAATCCGACTGGGGCGGCCCTGGTCGATCAGGGCATCCAGCGCAGCCCGTGCGGTGCGCCCGGTGTAGAGCACGTCGTCCACCAGCACCACAGCTTTACCGCCCAGGTCGAAGGGAATGCGGGTCTCGCGCACCTTGGGCTGCAGGCCGATCTCGCTTAGGTCGTCGCGGTAGAGGGTGATGTCCAGAATGCCCATCGGAACCCGTTTCCCCTCAAACTTTTCGACTAGATCGACCAGCCTTTTGGCCAGGCTGATGCCGCGGGTGTGAATGCCCACGAAGCAGAGGCGATCAACGCCCTTGTTCTTTTCGATCACCTCGTGGGCGATGCGGGTAAGGGCCCGGCGCACTTCATCTTCGTTGAGGAGCTTAGACTTGAAGATCATGGCTGTTCCTCCTGGTGCACGAGCGTGAGCGACCCACGGTCGCCCTTACCCAGGCTAACCCGTCTATGGGGTAAAGAAAAAATGCGCCCTGAACAGGCGCACACCTCCGGTTTGTAGGCTTTGATATGCTTCACTCGTTCTCCTTTCCGACCTCGCGGGATCGGGTTAAAGGTGCGGGGTAAACCCCGCCGGCTATGCTACGCCCTGGGGATGGGGTGGGTCAAGGGTAAAAAATATGGCTCCCGGGTTCGGGAGCCACCCACTATCGATTGATTGACTAGCCCCGGGCAGCCTCCAGGCTCCCGTAGAGCGTCCACCAGGGTTTGGCACCTTTAGCCAGCACCTGGTTGAGCAACTGGATGTTCTTCACGCCCTGATCCGATAGCCAGGCCTCGAGGGCCTCCAGGCCCTGTTTGGCATAGACCGGAATCCCGTCCTGCCAGGTGGCCCGCCCACACAGCACCCCGCTGAAGGGCACCCCGGCCTCGGCGGCCATCTCCAGCGACTCGCGGAAGACCGCATCGCTGACCCCCGCCGAGAGGTAGATGAAGGGCTTGCCGGCAGCGCTGGCGGTGTCTTTGAGGAACTGAAGGGCCTGGGCGCGGGTGTAGGCTTCCTCGCCCTTAAAGCCCAGGGTGCCGCTGGTATAGGCGATGTTGAAGGGCAGCTCCACCTTGAGCACGTCCACCCCGTAGCGGTCTTTGGAGAACTCCTCCATGTACTTGGCTACGTAGCGGGGCTTGACCTTGGCGAACTCAAGGCCCTCGCCCAGCTGGTCGTTGTAGGCGATGGGCTCCAGGAAGAAGGGCACCTCCAGTGCGGCGCACTCGGCCCCGACCCGCTCGATAAAGGCGTGCTTGATATTGTTGATCTTGGGGTCGTCCTCGGGGTTGTAGTAAAGCAGAATTTTGACCGCATCCCCCCCAAGCTCCACAATCCGCCGCACGCTGAGGTCGGGCAGCAGGTCGGGCAGGCGGCCCGGGGTGCTGGTGTCGTACCCCGATTTCTCGTAGGCCAGCAGCACACCGGTGCCAGGGGCTTTGTGCTTGAGCGCCGGCAGCCCGTACTCGGTGTCCATCAGGATGGCCGAGGCGTAGGGGGTGAGGATCTTGACCACCGCGGTTTTGAACTCGGTCAGCTCGGCGTCGCTCACCTCGGCGCCGCGGGCCTTGGCAATGGCTTTGCGCAAGGAGCCCCGCTGATCCATAGCAGCGGCTGCAATCACACCCCGGTCGTCGGCACAGGCCTGTATCCGTTCAAACTTTCCTTTGCTGAGTCCCATAGTTTTCTCCACCCACAAGTCTACCCTACCGGTGGGCTTTTGCTGGAGGCGTGGAGGGCGTGGGCCTGTTAGACTCTTCATTAAGTTTTGGCGGGAGGAAGCATGCTGATTGTTGCTGGTGAAGCGCTGATCGATATGACCCCCGTAGCACACAACGGCGGTACCGCCTATGTGCCGCACCCCGGGGGTTCCCCTTACAACGTAGCCATGGGCGCGGGCCGTCTGGGTACGCCCACCGCGTTTCTGGGATGTATCTCGCAGGATGCCTTTGGGCAGCGCCTGCGAAGCCACCTGGCCGCCAGCGGGGTCAGCCTGGAGTACGTAAAAGAAAGCGAGCACCTGACCACCCTGGCCCTGGTGACCCCTTCCGAGTCGGGTGAGTTTTTCTCGTTTTACTGCGAAAATACCGCCGACCGTTTGCTCTACCCCGAAGACCTGCCAGCGGCGCTACCGGCCAATGCAGCCCTGCACTTTGGCTCGTATTCGCTGGTGCTGGAGCCCGGGGCCTCGAGCCTCGAGCTCCTCATGCGGCGCGAGGCCCGCCGCCGGCTGATCTCGCTCGACCCCAACGTGCGGCCCTTTTTGATCCCCAACCGCGAGGCCTACCTCGAGCGCCTCCTGGCCTGGCTCGAGCAGGTCGACCTGGTCAAGGTGAGCCAGGCCGACCTCGAGTGGCTCTACCCCGGGGCCGACCTGGAAAGCATCGCCCAGGAGTGGAAACAGCTAGGCCCGGCCCTGGTGGTCGTAACCCAGGGCGGTCGGGGGGCTTTGGCTGTGACCGGGCAGGCCGTCCTGCGCGTGCAGGCCCCCCAGGTGGATGTGGTGGACACGGTGGGGGCTGGCGATGCCTTCATGTCGGGCGTTTTGAGCTGGCTGTGGCAGCACGGCGCCTGGTCGCGAGCAGCGCTGGAGTCGCTAACGGGTGAGCAGGTTACAGACCTGCTGAACTTCGCGGCTAAAGTTGCGGCCATCACCTGCACCCGGGCCGGGGCCAACCCGCCCTGGCGGGCCGAGCTGGCCTAGACGGTATTTCACAGGCGATACTGCTCGTCCGAGACTGGCTCGAGCCAGTCGGTGCTCACCCCCTCCACCGCGGCCTGCATAGCCAGGTGAACCATGGCGTGGGTGGGGCTGGCCCCGTGCCAGTGCTTTTCGCCGGGGGCAAAGTAGATGGTGTCGCCGGCTTTCATCTCACGCACCGGCTCACCCCAGCGCTGGAACCAGCCAATCCCCGCCTCCACGTGCAAAACCTGCCCTTGGGGGTGGGTGTGCCAGGCGGTGCGGGCCCCCGGCGCAAACATCACCCGCAGCAGGTGCAGGTGCATGGGGGCGGGCGTGACCACCAGCTCGCTCAGGTACACCGTGCCGGTAAACCACCCGGGCTTGCCCAGGCGGGTAGGGGCCTGGGGTACGAAGGTTTTCCACGGGTTTTCCATGGCTTTAAGTTTACGGCCTCGAGGCCGCCTAGAAAGCCCGCTCATACTGCACCGGCCAGACCCTGGTGCCCAGGGCCTGGGCGGCCCGGTAGGGCCAGTACGGCTCCCGTAGCAAGACCCGGCCCAGAAGAACCAGGTCGGCCTGGTTTTCCTGAAGAACAGCCTCGGCTTGTAAGGGCTCGGTAATGAGACCCACCGCCCCTGTGGACAAGCCTGTGGATAAGCGCACCTGAGCGGCAAAGGGCACCTGGTAGCCGGGGCCAACCGGAATCTTCACCCCCGCTACAGCCCCGCCCGAGGAGCAGTCCAGCAAATCTACGCCGCGCTGCCGCAATTCCCCGGCAAAAACCACCGTGTCGGTGATGTCCCAGCCCCCTTCCACCCAGTCGCTGGCCGAGACCCGCACCAAAAGCGGCAGCTCGGCGGGCCAGACCTCCCGCACCGCCTCTGCGACCTCGAGCGGGAAGCGCATGCGGTTTTCACGACTGCCCCCGTAGCGGTCGGTGCGCTGGTTGGTGAGGGGCGACAAAAACGAGTGCAGCAGGTAGCCGTGGGCCATGTGAATCTCCAACACTTCAAACCCTGCCGCCAGGGCCCGCCGGGCCGCTTGCCGAAAGGCCTGGCGTACCTCGTCCAGGCCTGCTTCGTCGAGGGCTTGGGGTATGGGCCAGCCCTCTTGAAAGGGCAGGGGGCTGGGGGCTACCGGTGTCCAGCGGTGAAGGGGCTTCCCCCCCTGCCACGGACTGGCCGTACCTGCCTTGCGCCCGGCATGGGCAATCTGGATGCCCGGCACCGCCCCGGCGTAGCGGATGCGCCGGGTAAGCTCTTTTAGCCCGACGACGTGCTCGTCCGACCAGAGGCCCAGGTCGTCCGGGCTGATCACCCCCCGGGCCTCCACCGCGGTGGCCTCCACGATCACCAGCCCCACCCCCCCGATGGCCCGGGTGGGGTAGTGCAGCAGATGCCAGTCGGTCACGTGCCCATCCTGGGCCGAGTACTGGCACATGGGTGACATGGCGATACGGTTTTTGAGAGAGACAGAACGCAGTTGCAGGGGGCTAAAGAGCAGGCTCATAGCGCGGATTCTACGCCCTGGGCGGGCCGGGTTTGTGGACTTCAATACATAACGCTTTTTCTTCACCGGGCGAGTGATACGATAGACGAGAGTGGAAGAAAAAAGTTATACTAAGTACAAGAAGTTTTGTAAGGAGGTGAAGCAAAAGCCGAATGCCAAAAGCCAGATGCCAAAAACTGTAGCGGCTTTGGGCCTTCTGCTTTCAGCCATGCCCATAGATTTCACCCTGACCGACGAGCAAAAAGAGCTGCAAAAGCTGGCCCGGCGCTTCGCCAGGGAGCAGATCGCGCCGGTGGCGGCCGAGTACGACCGTAAGGAGGAGGTGCCCTGGGGCCTGGTGGAAAAGCTCCACGCGGTGGGCCTGCTGAACGCCATCATCCCCGAGGCCTATGGCGGTTTGGGTTTGGGGATGCTCGAGGAAGTTATCATCGGCGAGGAGCTGGCCTGGGGCTGCATGGGCATCTACACCATCCCCATGGCCTCCGATCTGGGCATCACCCCCATTCTGCTGGCCGGAACCCACGAGCAGAAGCAGCGCTTCTTCAAGAAGCTCACCGAAAAACCGGCCCTGGCGGCTTTCGCCCTCTCCGAACCCGGCAACGGCTCCGACGCCGCGGCCCTGCGCACGCGGGCGGTGCGGGATGGCGACCACTACGTGCTCAACGGCACCAAGACCTGGATCTCCAACGGCGGCGAGGCCGAGACGGTGGTGGTGTTTGCCACCGTGGCCCCGGAGCTGCGCCACAAGGGCGTGGTGGCGCTGGTGGTGGAGAAGGGCACCCCCGGCTTCAAGGCCAACAAGCTGCACGGCAAGATGGGCCAGCGGGCCAGCGGCACCTACGAGCTGGTCTTCGAGGACTGCCGGGTGCCGATCGAAAACCGGCTGGGCCAGGAGGGCGACGGCTTCAAGATTGCCATGCAGACCCTGGACAAGACCCGCATCCCGGTGGCGGCGGGCAGCCTGGGGGTGGCCCGGCGGGCCCTCGAGGAGGCCACCAAGTACGCCAAGGAACGCGAGGCTTTTGGCAAACCCATCGCCGAGTTCCAGGCCATCCAGTTCAAGCTGGCCGAGATGCTGATGGGCCTCGAGACCGCCCGTACCTACACCTACTACGCGGCCTGGCTGGTGGACACCCACCAGCCCCACGCCCACGCCGCGGCCATCGCCAAGGCTTACGCCTCGGAGATGGCCTTCGAGGCGGCCAACCAGGCCATTCAGATTCACGGTGGCTATGGCTACATGCACGAGTACCCGGTAGAAAAGCTTCTGCGCGATGTAAAGCTAAACCAGATCTACGAAGGCACCAACGAGATACAGCGCCTCATCATCGCGCGGCATATCCTGAAAGGGTAGCTTGTAGGGGCAGCCCTGGTGGCTGTTTGCTCGCAGCCAGGGTGCAGAAGCTAAGAGTTTTTGCACGATATGGAGGAGAGATGAAGTTCATTGCGGTTATTCGACAGGTTCCAGACGGTGAGTCCCGCCTCAAGATCGAGGGGGGTAAGGTAGACCTGGGCGGGGTCACCATGATCCTCGATCAGATGGACGAGTGGGCGGTGGAGGAGGTCATCCGGCTACAGGAGAAGCACGGGGGCGAGAGCGTGGTGGTGGCCCTGGGCCCCGAGCGCTTTGAGGAGGCCATCCGCACCGCACTGGCCATGGGCATTGACCGGGCCATCCACCTGGTGGCCGAGGGCTACCTTGATCCCATCTCGCAGGCCGAGGCCCTGGCCGAGGTCATCCGGGCCGAGGCCCCCACCCTGGTCTTTACCGGCGGGCAGCAGGCCGACTGGGACTCGCAGGCCCTGGGGCCGGCCCTGGCCGAGGCCCTCTCGTGGCCGGTGGTGAGCTGGACGACCCAGATCGAGCTGGAAGGCGAGACCCAGGCCAGAGCCAGGCACGACCTTGACGAGGGCGCCGAGGTGGTGCGGGTGGCCTTGCCGGCGGTATTTACCAGCCAGCAGGGTCTGAACGAGCCGCGCTACCCCACCCTGCCCGGCATCATGAAGGCCAAACGCAAGGAGCTGAAAAAGGTTCCGGTGAGCGCTGGCAGCAAGGTGGAGATTCTGGAGCAGGCCATCCAGGAGAAAAGCCGCCTGAACAGGATGATCGACGGCAAAGACCCGGTGGCCGCTGCCCACGAGCTGGTGCGGCTTTTGCACGAAGAGGCCAAGGTTATTTAAATCGAGCCAATTGGAGGAGCGCATGATTCTAGTTGTCCTGGAACACGACGGCCAGCGCCTGCGCAAAGGCGCTCTGGAAGCCATCAGCCGGGCCCGGCAGCTCAGCGCTTTGGGCCCCGCCGCAGGGGTGGTGATCGGCGAGAACACCCAGGCGGTGGCCCAGGAGGCCGCCCAGTACCTGCCCACGGTGTATGCCGCCGAGGTAGGCCCCTACACGCCCGAGAAATGGGCCGAGGCGGCCTACGCCGCCGCCCAGAAAAGCGGGGCCAAGGTGGTGGTGGCCAGCGGAGGCCGCCAAAGCCGCACCTGGACAGCCCGCCTGGCCTACAAGATGAAGGCCGGCCTGCTGGAAGACACCCTCGAGACCAGCGCCGACGGCCAGCACATCATCGGCGTGCGCTACAGCTTTTTGAACCGCGTCACCGAGAAGCAAAAAGCGGCGCTGCCGGTGGTCTTCACCGCCAAGGCCAACACTACCCCCCTGGCCGAGCCGGCCGGCAGCAGCGGGGTGGTGGAGGCCCTCGAGGTCAGCCTGCCCCCTACGGTAGAGGTGCTCGAGCGCCTGACCGAACAGAAGAAGGGTGTCTCGCTCAGCGAGGCCACCGTGGTGGTGACCGGCGGGCGCGGGTTGGGCAGCCCCGAGGCTTTTGCGGGGGTGGAGGAGTTGGCAAGCACCCTCGGCGCCGCCGTGGGCGCGACCCGCGCGGTGGTGGACGCGGGCTGGCGGCCCTACAGCGAGCAGGTGGGCCAGACCGGCAAAACCGTCCAGCCCAACCTCTACATCGCCCTGGCGGTTTCCGGTGCGGTGCAGCACCAGGCCGGCATGAACAAGAGCAAATACATCGTGGCGGTCAACAAAGACGCCGAGGCTCCCATCTTCAAAATTGCCGACTACGGCATTGTGGGCGACGTGCACCAGGTGCTACCCGCGCTGATTGATGCGGCCAAGAAGCTGAAGGACTGAAGCAAAGTGCAACCCTAGGGCAGGCGCAGGCCTGCCCTTTTTCGTGGTCACCGACCAAAGCGCCTCGAGGTGCAAATCACCCAGGAAAGGCCTGGGGCCTGGAGTACACTGGCAGCGTACAACCAACCCCACGCGGCCGCACGTGCTGGCGTGAGCCCAGGAGTCCTATGGTCGCCACACCAACAGAAGAATCCAACAAGATGCGGGAAGTAACCGCCCTTTTAGAAGAGGGCCGGCGCTTGCAAGGCCGCCTGGCCGATCTGGGGGCCGCTTTGCGGCAGGCTGCTGCTGAGCTGGACAGGGGCCATCCACCCTCCCCAGAGCTTGCTGCCGGCTTGGTTGAGGCTTCGCAGGCCTTCGATGGGCTGCACGAACGGGCGCAGCGCTTGCTGGGGGGCGTGCCGATCGAACCGCTCTTACCTCAGGTACTGGAAGCCCTCGAGGTCTATCGCAAGGCGCTGGAAGCAGCCGCCTTGCGCCAAAAAGCTCTGAACGTGCTGGAGCAGGTGAGCAGCCTGATCTACCGGGGCGGTGAGGAGTTTCTGCCGCTGTCTGCGGTGCAGTTCGATGCCCTGGGACTGATGCGCCAGCAAAAGGAAAACACGGAACTCAACGCGACGGTGCTGGCCTTGGCCAACGGCAGCCACGCCTACAACCTGCTGCTCAAGCTGGTAACCGATAAAGGCATGAGCAACGACGAATGGGTCAGGGTGTACCAACAAGTAGCCCAGGAGATTGGCCAGGATCTCGCCGTGGCGGCTGCCCGCGGCCAGATCTACCTGCCCGAGTAAGCCATCTACCCCTTGGCCCTGCGATCCAGGGCCCGGGCGTGGGCCTCCAGGCCCTCTTCGCGGGCCATGCGGGCCCCGAGCGCGGCCAGCTTGCCGGCTGCCGCCTGGTTGAGACCCACCACCGGGATGACCTTGAGAAAGTCCCGCAGGGCCAGCCCACCGCCAAAGCGGGCGGTGCCGGCTGTGGGCATGACGTGGCTGGGGCCGGCGATATAGTCGCCCAGGGCCTCGCAGGAATGTTCACCCAGAAAAATTCCTCCCGCGTTGCGCACCTGCCCCAGCACGGCCAGCGGGTCGTTCACGGAAAGGCACAGGTGTTCGGGGGCGTAGAGGTTGGCGAGCTCGAGGGCCTGTTCGATGCTTTCTACCTGCACCAGACCGCTTCGCTGCAGGGCCTGGCGGGCGATGCTGGCCCGTGGCAGGTCGGCTAGCTGGCGCTGGAGCTCTTCCTCCACACGTTCCAGCAGCTCCCGGTAGGACGAAAGCAGCCAGGCTTCGGAGTCTGGGCCGTGTTCGGCCTGGGCCAGCAGGTCGGCGGCCAGCAGCTTGGGATCGGCGGAGGCATCGGCGATGATCAGGGTTTCGGTCGGCCCCGGCAGGCCTTCCATGCCCACCGACCCGTATACCTCGCGTTTAGCCAGCACCACATAGCGGTTGCCCGGGCCCACGATCTTGTCGACCCGGGGTATGGTCTCGGTGCCGTAGGCCAGCGCTGCGATGGCCTGGGCGCCCCCCATGGCAAACAGCCGGTCGGCCCCGGCCACCCAGGCTGCGGCCAGAATGCCTGGATGAACTCGAGGGGGGGAGGCCAGCACGATCTCGCCCACCCCGGCGACCTTGGCTGGCACCGCGGTCATCAAAACCGTGGAAAGCAGCGGGGCCGACCCCCCCGGCACATACACCCCCACCCGATCCAGCGGGCGCACCAACTGGCCCAGCACCCCATCGGTGCCGGCCTCCAGGAAGCCGCCCATGGGCTCCCGCCGGTAGAAGGCCTCGATGCGTTCTTTGGCGGTCTCGAGGGCGTCCCGTAGGTCGGCATCCAGGTTTTCGTAGGCCTCGCGCCAGACCCGCTTGGGAATTTCTTCCACGGGATGCCCGTCTATCTCCTGGCTGATGCGTTGCAAGGCCGTGTCGCCCTCGTGCTCGACCTGGTGCAAAATCGACCGCACCGTCTCCAGCGCATCGCCATACTCTACGGTCAAGCGGCGGTTTTTGAAGTGTTCGTGGATCTGCTCAGGGGTTTTGATCATAAAGGCCCTTCTGTTCAGCGCACATAGCGGGGTAAAACACCTCTACCCTAGCGTTGTAGGGTTTGTCCGATTGGCGTTGACTATTGACCTCATGGCTAGCTCTGCCTCAGGTATACCGCCGGCGGCGCCGGCGCCGCCGGGCGGGGGCCCCGTTCTCCCGTTCTTTTGGAGGCTCACCAGACACCACCCGGGCTTTGGGGGGGTCGCTCGAGCCCCCTTTAGGCCGGCCCTGCTCGCGCTGGCCTTTGGGGCGCGGAGCGGCCTCGGGGTCTTGCTCCAGCGGCTGCGAGCGTCTGCCCGCCTCGAGCTGTTGAATCTGCACCAGGTCGGCTTCAAAAACGTGCTCCCCCACCTTCTGCGTAAGGCGCACGGGGTAGCCCTCCCGATTGAAGTACAGCAGGCTAAGCCCTGGACGCAAGCGGTAGACCCGCACGCTTTGCGCTTCGGCCCCACCCGTCTCCAGGGCTTGGTCGGGCAGGCGCTCCACATAGGCCCGCCCCCCCACCAGGGTAAACCGCTCTACCTGGCCTACCGCGATATTGAGCCCGCCCACAGCCAGGATCAGCGAGAGGGGGTCGTGCATTGGGGTGAGGTAGGGGATGGCGAAGTCGTCCTTGCCCTGGCTGACCGTGACCAGGCCGTCCTCTGTCGAGAATTCCACCTCCATGACCCGGGCTCCGTTGCCCTCGACCCGTTCGCGGTAGCGGCGGGGTAGCCCTTCGGGGTTTAGCTCGCTCTCCCAGCGCTGGCGGGTTTTGGGTAGGGGCAGTTCTACATTGGCCTCGAGCACCACCCGCAGACCATCCCGGCGGGGCTCGATGGTAAGGCGTTGCTCGCCGGCCGGGTGCCCGGCATAGCGCAAGGTGTATCGCAGCGCAGTTGGAACCGCCCAGTCCATGCCTTACATCCTACCAGGCTCAGTTTAAACCCAGCTTCCAGCCCTCACCGCCTGGAGTACCCAGGAAGCCACCACACCAAGACCGGGCTAGCTACACTTGTGTGTAAAATATTCGTCGTGTAGACAATCAAATAGTACACATTTTTGTAAGTGTTTCTCTTTTTGATATACACAGTTGGATTTTGAGGTGTGCAGGTCATACTCAAAGCAGGAGGAAGGGCCATGTCCAAACTGACCCCCGAGATGAAACTGGAAGCCGAAAAACTCCGCCGTGAGTGGGAGACCAATCCCCGCTGGAAGGGCATCAAGCGCGACTACACCGCCGAGGATGTGGTGCGCCTGCGCCCCAGCCTGCTGCCCGAGCAGACCTTAGCCAAAGCAGGGGCTGAACGGCTGTGGGAGCTTTTGCACACCCGCCCCTACGTGAACACCTTTGGGGCCTACACCGGGGCCCAGGCGGTGCAGATGGTTAAGGCCGGCCTCGAGGCCATCTACCTCTCGGGCTGGCAGGTGGCCGCCGACGCCAACCTGGCCTGGCAGACCTACCCCGACCAGTCGCTCTACCCGGCCAACTCGGTGCCGCAGGTGGTGCGCCGCATTAACAACGCCCTGCAACGGGCCGACCAGATCGAGCGCGCCGAGGGTAAAACCGACCGCTACTGGTACGCCCCCATCGTGGCCGATGCCGAGGCCGGGTTTGGTGGGCCCCTGAACGCTTTCGAGTTGATGAAGGCCATGATCGAAGCGGGCGCGGCCGGGGTGCACTGGGAAGACCAGCTCAGCAGCGAGAAGAAGTGCGGACACCTGGGCGGCAAGGTGCTGATTCCCACCTCGCAGCACATCCGCACCCTGAACGCCGCCCGGCTGGCCGCCGACGTGATGAACGTGCCCAGCATCATCATCTGCCGCACCGATGCCGAGGCCGCGACCCTGCTCACCAGCGACATTGACGAGCGCGACAAGCCCTTTGTGAAGGAAGGCGAGCGCACCCCCGAGGGCTTCTACCGGATTCGCAACGGCCTCGAGGCCTGCATTACCCGCTCGCTGGCCTACGCCCCCTACGCCGATTTGTTGTGGATGGAGACCAGCACCCCCGACCTGGAGGTAGCCCGCAAGTTTGCCGAGGCCATCCATGCGGTCTACCCCGGTAAGATGCTGGCCTACAACTGCTCTCCCAGCTTCAACTGGAAAAAGAACCTCGACGACGAGACCATCGCCAAGTTCCAGCGCGAGCTGGGGGCCATGGGCTACAAGTTCCAGTTCATCACCCTGGCCGGCTGGCACAACCTCAACTACCGCACCTTCGAGCTGGCCCGGAACTACAAAGAGCGCGGCATGAGCGCCTTCGTGGAGCTGCAGCAGCTCGAGTTCGCCGCCGAAAAGGACGGCTTTACCGCGGTCAAGCACCAGCGCGAGGTGGGTGCGGGCTACTTCGACGAGGTGCTCATGGCTATTACCGCCGGACAGGCCTCTACGGCGGCCCTGGTGGGCTCGACCGAGGAAGCCCAGTTCCATTGATTTGAGTCAGGAGCCAGCAGGCCGATAGCGGGCAACCGCTATCGGTTTTTTTGCTGCGGCCTGCTTCGGAACGGCATCAGCGACAAAGCCCAACCATCGTGGCCTTCATTCTAAAGCACCTGCAACCTGAAGCGCGCCGCCAGGGTCTGCTGGGCCTGGCGAATCCGCAAAAAAACCTGGCGCAGCATCTGCAGTTCGCGGGGGGTGAGGGCAGCCTGGGCCACCCGGTTGGTGGGGGGCTGGCCCTGGGACAGGGCCTGGAGCTGGTGGCGCAGGCGCAGGTGGGACAGGAACAAAAAGGCCTCGCTGAGGTCTTCCGCTTCTTCTTTGGAGATTACCCTGGCCAGCGCGGCGGCCCGCAGGCGCTCGAGGGTGGGGCGGGTCAGGCTCTGGGCCTCGAGGCCATACACCCGCGCCAGCGCCACAATAGCGGCCAGGCCCCCTTTCTTGAGGTTGATGGTGCCCTCCTCGAAGCGGAGGCGGCCCAGCAAGCCCAGAGGCGGGGTGAAGACCAGGGCCGAGCGGGCCAGCGCGGTAAGGAAGGGCCGGTTTTGCGAGGCCCGGCGCAGGCGGTCTGTGAGGGGCTCGAGGGAAAGCCCCCCGGCTATGCTGCGAAAGTCGAGGAAGATCTGGGCTTCCAGCAGGTTCTCGCCTTCGGGGTTGGTCAGCCAATGGTCGAAGCGGGCTTCCCACTCGGCCAGGGGAAAACCCCAGCGGTCGGCCATAAAACCCCCGGGGCAGGGGGGGAGCCCCGCTTGCAACAGCCCGTCCAGCACCTGCCGGGCCAGGGCCTGAAAGTAGCCAGCGGCGCTTTGCTCCTGGTAGGCCAGGGCGTTGTCCTGGTCGGTGAGCAGGGCCTGCTCGGCGCGGCCCTCGGAGCCCAGGGCCAGCCAGGCGTAGGGGCAGGGCGGGGGGCCCAGGGCTTGCTCGGCCCGGCGGAGGAGGCTGCGGGTGAGGGCGTCGGTGAGGAGGCTCACCTGCCGGGTGATGGCCTGTACCGCGAACCCTGCCGCCAACATCTGCTGCACGATGGCCTCGAGCTGCGGGCGGTAATCCGAAAGCGCGTGGGGGTCGTCGGCTTGCGAAAGCCGGCGCAGCAGGGCCAAAGGGGTCTGGAGCCAGCGCCGCAGGAAGGCCCGGTCGGTCAGCAGGCCCACCACCTGCTGGCCCTGGGTGAGCGGCAGGTGGTGGATGCCCTGTTGCTCCATGTAGGCCAGGGCTTCGTAGAGGGGGGTGCTGGCAGGCAGGGTTTTGGCCGGGGCGCTGGCTACGCGGGCCGCGGGGGTGCTGTAGGCGAGTTCCTCGGCCAGCACCCGGTTGCGCAGATCGCGGTCGGTAAGGATAGAGAGCCCCTGGGGCTGCTGGAGGAGCAACGCGCTCACCCCCCGCTCGCGCATGAGCCGGGCGGCCTGGGCGACGGTGGCGCCGGCCTCGAGCCAGACCGGGGCTTCGGCGGCCTCGCCGGCCGGCTGCCCCAGGTCGGGCAGGTGGAGGGCCACCGGCTGCAACAGCCGCAGCCGCTCGGCCAGCCGGGCGCTAAAGAACAGGGCAAAGCCGGGTTTTTGCAGCAGTTGGCGGAAGGCCCCTTTGCTCAGGCGCAAACAGGTGGCCTCGCCTTCGGCCCGCACCGTCAGGCTGGGGGGTTGCTGGCCCAGCAGGGAGGGGTAGCCAAAGGCCTCGCCGGGCTCGAGCCAGGCCACGGCCTGCCCGTCCTGCTCCAGCCGCACCGTGCCCTGGTAAACCACGTACAGGCCCTCGGCCTCCTTCCCGGTGGGCTCGAGGATCACTGCCCCTGGGGTAAAGCGATGGAGGGTAAGGGCCCCCTCGAGCCCCACCCAGTCGGCCTCGGTGAGCTGATCGAAGGGGGGATACTGCCTTAAGAAGGCCCGGTAGCGAGAAAATTCCGAATCCAGCCGGCCACCTCCTTGGCGCTGGGCTCCAGGGCCAAGCTGGCCCTGGCCTCGGCGTAGCGTTCCTCCCCTACCAGGTGACGCCGCTGCTCCAGGAGGGCCTCGGCGAAGGCTTTGGGGAACTCCGGGTGGGGCTGCATACCCAGCACGTTGGGGCCTATCTGGATCAGGGCATGGGGGCTGAACGCGCTCCCGCCCAGCACCACCGCCCCTGGCGGCAGCTCGGTAATCTGATCCTGGCAGGAGAGGATGAGCCGAAACTCCTCCAGGAATGGTTCCATCCAGGGGGCCCGCCGGTAGACCGAAAAACGGTGGATTCCCACCCCCCAGCCCAGGGGCCAGCGCTCCACCCGCCCGCCCAGGGCCTGCCCAATCATCTGATGGCCGAAGCAGATCCCCACCAGCTTGCTGGGCGAGGCGGCCACGGCCCGCACGAAATCTTCCAGCGGGGGGATCCAGGGCAGGGGGTCGTAGACTGAGGCCCGCGAGCCTGTAATCAGATAGCCCTGAAAATCCTCTACCTGGGCCGGGTACTGCCCCGCCCGCACGTCGAAGGGGGTGAGGGCCTGGCCCAGCAGCCGCTCGAACATGGCGGGGTAATCGCCGGCAATCCCGCTCAAGCCCGGCGGGGGTTCGTCGCAGACCAGTACGGCGAGTTTCATGGTTTGCGCAGGTGGTACGACTTGGGCCGGGTGAGCTGCTCGTAGCCCAGCACCGAGAGCGAGCAGCCCCGCCCGGACTCCTTGACCCCAGTCCAGGCCAGCGCCGGATCGAGGTAGTCGCAGCGGTTGAGGAAGACCGTGCCGGTCTCGAGGCCTGCCCCGAGTCGCAGGGCTGCGTCCTCGTCCTGGCTCCAGATGGAGGCGGTGAGGCCGTAGGGGGAGTCGTTCATCAGCAACAGGGCTTCTTCGTCGTTTTTGACCGGCATAATGCCCACCACCGGGCCAAAGCTCTCCTCCACCATCACCCGCATCCGGTGGTTCACGTTGACCAGCACCTGGGGGGCCAGGTAGGGCGTGCCGGGGGCGTCGGCGGGGAAGTCCTTGGGGTTGATGAGGGCCTGGGCTCCCTGGGCGATGGCCTCGGCAATCTGGGCCCGCACGAACTCGGCGGCCTCGGTGCGCACCATGGGGCCCAGGGTGGTCTCGGGCTCGAGGGGGTTGCCCAGCCGAAGCCGCAGGGTCTCGGCCACGAAGGCCTCCACGAAAGGCTGGTAGATGGACTCGTGCACGTAGATGCGCTCCACCCCGCAGCACGACTGGCCCGAGTTGAACATGGCCCCATCCACCAGGTTGACCGCGCTGTACTCGAGGTCGGCGTCGGGCCGCACATAGGCCGGGTCTTTGCCGCCAAGCTCGAGGGCCACCCCCTTGAAATGCCCCGCGGCGGCCCGCTCCACCGCCCGCCCCCCCGCCACCGAGCCGGTAAAGGCCACGAAGGCCACCCGCGGGTCGGCGATGGCCTGGGCGGTGAGGTCGTGGTCCATGTGCAGGTACTGGAAGACCCCCTCCGGCAGCCCGGCCTCCTGGAAGGCCCAGGCGTAGCGCTCGGCCACCAGGGGGGTCTGGGCGGAGTGCTTGAGCAGCACCGCATTCCCGGCCAGGATGGCCGGTACGATGGTGTTGACCGAGGTCAGGTAGGGGTAGTTCCAGGGGGCCAGCACCAGCACCACCCCCAAAGGCTCCCGCCGGATGAAGCGGGTGAAGCCCGGCAGGGCCTCGGCGGGGATATCCTGCAGGGCGGCCGGGGCGATGCGGGCCATGTAGCGGGCCCGCTCGGCAAAGCCCCCCTGAATCTCCTTGGGGCTGTAGCGGATGGGCCGGCCCATCTGCCAGGTCAGTTCCTCGGCTATTGCCTCTGTGGCCCCCAGCATGACCTCCACCATGCGGTTCACCACGGCCAGCCGCCCGTCCAGCGGGGTCTGGGCCCAGGCTTTCTGGGCCCGGGCGGCCAGGGCCAGGGCGTGCTCGAGCTCCGCTGGCCCGGCCAGGGTTCGCTCGACGTACACGCGCCCGTCTACGGGGCTGATGGTTTTTTGAATCTGCATGGCCTCACTCCGGGGTGACGTAGGCGGCGGTGATACCCCCATCCACCAGCAAAGCCGCCCCGGTCATGAACGAAGAGGCCGGGCTCGCCAGGTACAAAGCGGCCTGGGCAATCTCGGCGGCCTGGCCGAAGCGGCCCATGGGGATGTGCACCAGCCGGCGCTGGCGCTTCTCGGGGGTGTCCAGGTATTTCATCAAGAGCTCGGTCTGCAAGGGGCCCGGGCAGAGCGCATTCACCCGGATGCCCTGCCGGGCGTGGATGACCGCCAGCTCGCGGGTCATGGAGAGCACCGCCCCCTTGCTGGCGGTGTAGGCCAGTTGGGGGGTGGCGGCCCCCATAAAGGCCACAAAGGAAGCGGTGTTGATGATGCTGCCGCCCCCGGCCCGCTGCAAAGCCGGGATGCCGTACTTGCAGCCCAGGAAGACCCCCTTGACGTTGACCGCGAAGGTCAGATCCCAGACCGCCTCGCTGGTGTGGATGGCGTCGTCGTCCTCGGCGTGGGAGATGCCCGCGTTGTTAAAGAGGATCTCCAGCCGCCCAAAGACCCGTTCGGCCTCCGACACCATCCGCTGGGCATCCTCGGCCTTCGAGACATCGGCCTGCACGAAGTGGGCCTGGCCCCCCGCGCTTCGAATGGCCTCCACGGTCTCGAGGCCTTTTTCCGAGAGATCCACCGCCACCACCCTGGCCCCCTCGCGGGCAAAAAGCAGCGCGGCCTCGCGGCCAATCCCGCTGGCGGCTCCGGTAATCAGGGCTACTTTGTCGGCTAGTTGCATGCAAGACCTCCCTCAAATCCGCTCATAATACCGCTTGCGCTCCCAGTCGGTGACGGCCCGGTTGAAGGCCTGCCACTCGCTCTTGAAAAAGTGAGTGTAGTGCTCGTGGGCCGCTTCGCCCAGGGTGGCTTTGGCAAAGGTACTCCGGGCAAACCCCTCGGCGGCCTCGCCCAGGGTGTAGGGTACTCGCGGCAGGTGGCGGGCCTGGTAGATGTCGCCCTGGAAGATGGGGGGCGGGGTGAGGCCCTGCTCCAGCCCATCGAGCCCCGAGGCCAGCGCGGCGGCCAGGGCCAGGTAGGGGTTCAGGTCGGCCCCCCCAATCCGGCACTCGATGCGCAGCGAGGCCCCCCGCCCCACCACGCGGAACCCGGCGGTGCGGTTGTCGTAGCTCCAGGCCAGCCGGGTGGGGGCCCAGGAGCCGTCCTCGTAGCGTTTGTAGCTGTTGACGGTGGGGGCGTAGAAGGGCATGAAGTCGGGGATGTGGGCAATCCAGCCAGCCAGAAACTGCCCGAAGACCTTCGAGCCCTGCACCGGTCCAAAGGCCTCCTCGCCGGCGAAGGCGTTCTGGCCGTCCTTCCAGAGCGAGAGGTGGATGTGGCAGGAAGAACCGGCCTGGCCGTGGTGGGGCTTGGCCATAAAGGTCACGGAAAGGCCCATGGACTCGGCCACCTCTTTCAGACACTGCTTGAAGAGGACGTGCCGGTCGGCCATCTCCAGGGCCTCGGCGTAGCGCAGGTTCACCTCGTGCTGGCCCAGGCCCCACTCCCCTTTGGAGTTCTCCACCGGGATGCCGGAAGCCTTCAGGTGCTGGCGCACCGCGCGGGTAAAGGGTTCCTCGCGGGTGCCTTGGAGCAGGTGGTAGTCCTCGAGGTAGTACCCGGCGGGCTCGAGCCCGGCGTACCCCTGCTGGTGGGCCTGGCGGTAGGAGACCCGGTAAAGGTAGTACTCCAGCTCCGAGGCCGCCATCACGGTGTAGCCCATGGCCCTGGCCCGCTCGAGCTGTTGTTTTAGAAGGGTGCGGGGGGCCACCCCAACCAGGCGGTGGGTGCGCTCGTCCTCGAGGTCGCACAGCACGATGGCGCTCTTCTCGAGCCAGGTCGCAGGCCGCAGGGTGGCAAGGTCGGGCACTAAGTGAAAGTCGCCGTAGCCCAGCTCCCAGTTGGCAAAGCGGTAGCCCTGCACTGGCTCCATCTCCATGTCGGTGGTGAGCAGGTAGTCGCAGCCGTGGGTGCCGCGCTCTGCCACCTCTTCCAGAAAGTACTCAGCCTCGAAGCGCTTGCCCATCAGCCGCCCGTAGTGGTCGGGGAAGCCCACCAAAACTGTGTCAATCTCGCCGGTGCCAACCTTGGCGGCCAGCCAACTGAGATTTCTTGCGGCGTTTTCCGTCATCTATTACCACCTCTGCGCCTGGAGGGCGCACATTTGCTGCGCTCGAGGGTCTCTTCCCACACCTTTTGGGTCATACGACAGACCCGGCATCGGGCCGGGCCTTAGCGAATCTCCCGCTGGGCCTCGGCAATCAGGGCGGCTTCCTCCTCGGGGGCCTGGGCCACCAGGCGGAAGCGGCTATAGAACCAGTAGTAGGCCATCATCAGCACCACAAACACCGCCGTGCCCACCACCCCCGGCCGGTAGCTTTCCACCGCGAAGGTGGCGGCCAGGCAGACCAGGGCCAGAATGGCCCCCACCCAGGCCCCCGGCACGCCCAGCGGGCTTTTGTAGGGGCGGGGCAGGTCGGGGCGGGTGCGGGCCAGGCGGATGTAGGCAAACATCACCATGGCGTAGGAGATCACCGCGCCGAAGACCGCCATGTTGAGCAGGGCCGCGCCCACGCTGTCCGAGAAGGTGCTGATCAGCACGCACATCAAAAAGCCCACCACCGCACCCAGAATCAGGGCGAAGTGCGGGGTGTGGTAGCGGCTCACGATGGAAAGCCCGGTCGGCAGGTAGCCGGCCCGCGAGAGGGCGAAGATGAGCCGCCCGTAGGCGTAGATGATGGCGTGGAAGCTGGCCACCAGGCCGGTAATGGCAATCAGGGTCAGGAAGGTGCTGGTAGCGGCGTCGCCGAAGACCGCCTTGAAGCCCAGTTCCAGCGGCGCGCCCGACTCACCCACCTCCTTGGCCCCGGCCACCCCGGTGTTGAGGATGAGGGTCAGCACCGAGAGCACCAGCAGGGTGATAATGCCCAGGATGAGGGCCCGCGGCATGTCCCGCACCACGTCGTGGGACTCCTCGGCGGCCAGGGGGAGCTGCTCGATGGCCAGATAAAACCAGATGGCAAACGGCAGCGCCGCAAAGACCCCATACCAGCCAAAGGGGAGGAAGCTCGAGCCCCCTTCCTGCGGGGCGATGTTGAAGACCTTATCCCAGCTAAAGGCACCGGAGAACCCTGCCGCTACGTAAAAGACCACCAGCACCGCCAGCGCCAGCAGGGTTACGATCAGCGAGACCCGCAGGGTAAGGGCCGTACCCCGGATGTTGATGCCCACAAAGAGGGCGTAGAAGGCCGCCCACCAGATCCAGGCCGGCACGCCGGGGATCAGCGCGTTCATATATCCGGCGATGCCCACCACGATTACTGCCGGGGTAATCACGTACTCGATCAGGTCGGTGACCCCGTTCAGGAAGGCCCAGTTGGGACCAAAGGCGCTGCGGGTAAACGAATAAAAGCCCCCCGCGTGGGGCAGTGCGGTGGAAAGCTCGGCGATGGAGAGCACCATGGTGACGTATAACACGGCCACCACCAGCGTGGCTAGCAGTAACCCGCCAAAACCCCCGGCGGCCAGTCCGAAGTTCCAGCCGAAGAAGTCGCCCGAGATGACCGCGCCGACCCCCAGGCCCCACAAAAGCACCCAGCCCGCGCTCTTGCGCAAGCGCCGCTTCTCCAGATAGGTGTTGTCCACATCTATGTAGTGCGCCCCGCGCACCGCTTTGGGTTTGTTTTCCATAACAGAGCTACCTCCTAGTTCGCTTGTGTCAAGCCGGCTCTTGTGCAACCCGTGCCCGGATCAGTTTGGCCAGTTCTTTCACCCCCTCCTCCAGGCCCTCGGCGCTCTGAGCCCCAAAGCACAGCCGGAAGTGCATGGTCTCGTCGGTCTGCACTAAAAAAGCCTCGCCGGGGGTGATGGCCACCCCCTGGGCCAGGGCCTGATGGTGCAGCTCCAGATTGGAGAAAAGTCGGGGCAGGCTCACCCAGCAGGAGAAGCCCCCCTCTGGATGGCTCCACTCCACCCCTTTGGGCATGTAGCGGCGCAGGGATTGCAAGAGGGTATCCCGCCGCTTCTGATACAGGGGCAGTACCTGCTTGAGGTGCTGTTTCAGGCCGCCCTGGCGGATGAACCGGGCGGTGGCCCGCTGCAGGAGGGGGGGCGGGCCGGTGATGTCGGAGACGTTGTGCAGGGGAAGAAAGCGCTCGAGCAAAGCCGGCGCGGCGACCAGATAACCGATGCGCAGGCCCGGCATCAGCACCTTGGAGAGGCTGGCCAGGTGCACCACCTGGGCCTCCAGGCCCATCCGCTGGGCCAGGGCCAGGAGCGGGGTGGGCGGGGTTTTCTCGTAGGACAAGAGGCCCAGGGTGTCGTCTTCGACCAGGGTGAAGCCGTAGGTGCGGGCCAGCTCGAGCAAACCCTGTAGCCGCCCCTCCTGGAAGCGCAGCCCGGTGGGGTTGTGGTAGCTGGGGATGGTGTAGTAAAAGCGCGGGCGGTGGCGCTTGAGCAGGGCCTCGAGCACCTCGAGCCGGGGGCCTTCGGGGTTCAGGGGCACCGGCAGGGGCTTGAGGCGAAACTGCTTGAGGATGCCCAGCAGGCCCAGGTAGGTGGGCTCTTCCAGCAGCACCTCCTCGCCCGGTTCGGCCAGGGCCCGGCAGACCAGGGCCAGTCCCTGCAGACCCCCTACTGTGACCAGCACCTCCTTGGGGTCGGCCCCGATGCCCCGCTGCTCCAGCAGCTCGCTAATAGCCACCCGGAGTTCGGGCTCGCCCATCAGGGAGCCGTAGCCAAAAACCTCCTGGGCCAGGGGTTTCAGGCTATCCAGGCAGGCCCAGAACGCCGCATACGGGAACAAAGCAGGGTCGGCGGTGGCTAAGGCCAGGTTGTGCAACACCCGGGCGTGTTGCAGGCGGTGCAGGTCGGAGAGCACCGAGTCGGGCTCCAGCCGCTCGCCGAAGCTGAGCGGGACGGCAGGCCGGGCTTGCGGGCTCACAAAGGTGCCCCGCCCCACCACCGACTCGATCAGCCCGTCGGACTGTAGCTCGCGGTAGGCGTTGTGCACGGTAAGGCGGGTGGTGCCTACCTCACGGGCCAGGGCCCGCACCGTGGGCAGCCGGGTGCCGGGGGGTAGCTCGCCCTTGGCGATGCGGGTGCGGAACTCCTCGGCAATATGGCGGTACAAAGCCATATGTTTGTCATGCCGCAGCTTGACCCGCACCCCCATGCAACCTCCTTGGTGATGGAGGGCATTATATGCACAGGGCTCCAGCCGGGAAAAGGTACAAGTTGCCGGATTGTGCTAGGACAATCGGGTGGGGGGTGACGGCGCCCTTACAGGGCTTCCAGTCGCTCTGAGAGCTCGGCCCAGCGGGCGAAGGCCTGCTCGAGCAGGGCTTGCAGCCGGTGCTGTTCCTCGGCAATCCGGGCGTACTCGAGGTGGTGCAGGCCGGGCTGGTTGGCCTGGGCCAGCACGGCTTGAAGCTGGGCCTCGAGCCCGGCTATCTCGGCTTCCAGCCGTTCTTTCTCGCGCTCGAGGTGCCAGCGGCCCTTAACCCTGCCAGGCCTGGCGGTGGGGTTCTGGGGCTTGGGGTCGGGGCTTTTCTCGGGCGCTATGCGCACATTCCGGCGTTCCAGATACTCGCCGGGCGGGGCCGGGTAGTCGGCGAACTGCCCGTTATGGACGTGCCAGGTGCGGGTAGCCAGTCGGTCGAGGAAGGCCAGGTCGTGCGAGACCAGCAGCAGCGTGCCGGGGTAGTCCAGCAGGGCCTGCTCGAGGGCCTCCACGGTCTCGAGGTCGAGGTGGTTGGTGGGCTCGTCCAGAACCAGCAGACTGGCCTGCTGCAACGAAAGCGAGAGCAGGGCCAGCCGGGCCCGCTCCCCACCCGAAAGGTGCTTGACCTGCTTGAACTGGGCCTCGTAGGGAAACATCCAGGCCCCCAGCGCGGCATGGGCCTTCTCGCCCAGCATCCGGTAAAGGGTCTCGAACAGGGTGAGCTCGGGGTCGAAGCCGGAGAGCTTCTGGTCGTAGTAGCCCACCCGCACCCCCGGCCCGGTTCTGACCCGCCCCGCCGGATGATCGGAGGGCAGCAGGCCCAGCAGCACCTTGAGCAGGGTGGTCTTGCCGGCCCCGTTGGGGCCGATCAGGGCGATGCGCTCGCCCTTGCGCACCAGCAGGTGGGGTATGTAAAACAGCGGGCGGCCCCCCAGGGTTTTCTGAAGCTCCCAGCCCTCCAGCACCCGCTCGGCGGTGGCTTCCTTCTCCAGGGGGAAGCGAATCCGCAGGCTGGGGTCGCCGGCCTCGGGGGCCTGTACCGCCTCTTCCATGAACTGGGCCATGCGGGCTTCCAGGCTGTGCAGGCGCCGGGCGTGCTTGGCGCTGCTGTGGGCCCAGCGCTGGGCCTGCTCCAGAATGCCCTCGCGCCGCTCCTTCTCCTTGAGCCAGTTGGCGTATTCGCGGGCTTCCTGCTCCTCCTGGAGGGCTCGCTCACGGCGAAAAGCCGAGTAGTTGCCCTCGTAGAGCCGAATCTGTCCCCGGCGCAGCCAGGCCACCCGCTGGGTTACCTGGTCGAGGAAGCGCCGGTCGTGCGAGACGGTCAGAATGGCACCGCCGTAGGATTGCAAGAAACCCACCAGCCAGGCCGTCATCTCGAGGTCGAGGTGGTTGGTCGGCTCGTCCAGCAAAAGTGCATCCGCCCCCGAGAGCAGCAGGGCCCCCAGGGCCAGGCGCCGGGCCTCACCCCCCGAGAGCACGCTGGCCTTCTCCTGCTCGCGCCCCGCGAAGCGCAAACCCTTGAGCACCGCCTCGTAACGGGCCCGCTGCTGGTAGCCGCCAATGGCCTGATAACGTTCGTGCAGCGCTTCCCAGCGCTGGTAGACCTCGAGGTCGGCCAGGTGGGCCTCGAGCCGGGCCAGCTCGGCCTCCATGGCCCTGACCCTGGCAAACCCCCGTTTGAGCACCGATTCCACGGTGTCGTTGGGGTCGTACAGGGGGTCTTGGGCCAGAAGCTCCAGGTGCACCCCTTCGCTTCGGTGAATCCGGCCCGCGGTGGGCTCCAGCGCCCCCACCAGCAGGCGCATCAGGGTGGTCTTGCCCGAGCCGTTGGCCCCCACCAGGGCCAGCCGGTCGCCGTGGCGCAATTCCAGGTTTACCCCCGCCAGCAGGTCGCGGGCCCCCAGGGTGTACTCGAGGTTCTCAGCCAGTACAATCCGCACAAAGGCCAGTTTAGCAAGCGAGCCATCTTCGGGCGGCAGTTTTTTTGATCAAAGGGTGTGCGCCATGCAGCCGATGCGCATGCGTGTGCGTTCACGGCCTGCTTGTAGCCAGGCGCAGGCCCCGCAAGGCCACCGTGAGACTAACCAACAAAAGAGCCCAGAACCCCATCCCGGTGGGCCAGAATGCGATAAGCGCATATGTGTAGCCCACCACAGCCCCTACCGGAATGGGGTACCAGCTCTGCCGGTGGCTTTTCCAGTACAACTGCCAGTAAAGGCCTGCCACCGCCAGGCCAATAACCACCGCTGTCAGGGTGATGCCGGGGTACAGGTAAACGAAAAACCCCAGGGTAGGGGCGATGCCGCCCCCCCCGCGAAAGCCAAAGAAAAGCGGCCAGTTATGCCCGGAGACCACCGCCACCCCCATTAAGGGCAGAGCCCAGGAAGTCTGGAGAAGCCCGCTCAAGTAAGCGGCCAGGCACCCTTTGGCGATATCAGCCAGGGCCACCAGCACCCCCCAACCCGGCCCAAACTGCCGCCAGGTGCCGCTGGCACCGGGGGTATCGCGCTCGGCCAGGTTGACACCCTGGATGGCCCCCACAATGCGTCCAAAGCTCAGCGAACCCAGCAGATAGGCCAGCGCCACCCATAGCAGATCCATAGCTGCTTATATGGTATCCCGGCGGGCTTTGAGCAAGCCTGCTTTCGGGGTTCTGGTACAGATTGTCTGATAGACTATATTTGGCTTATAAAAGGCTTCCATGCAGAAGAGGAAACTTACGTGGCCAAACGCAAACCCACCATTCACGAAGTCGCGCACCTAGCCAAAGTTGGAATCGGAACAGTCAGTCGAGTACTCAACAACCATCCCTCGGTTCGCTCGGAGACCCGCGAGCGGGTGCTGGCGGCTATGTCCAGCCTGGGTTACAGCCCCAACCCGCACGCCCGGCGGGTGGCCGGTGGACGCAGCTACACTGTCTCGCTCATCCTGCCGGTGATCTCCACCGAGTTTTACAACCGGCTGCTCGAGGGCATCGAGCAGGTGCTGAGCGAGGAGCGCTACGAGATTGCGCTTTTCCCCATTTTCTCACCCCAGCGTTTGCAGCGTTACCTGGAAAGCCGCTCGCTGGCGTATCAAACCGATGGGCTGCTGGTGGCTTCGCAAGGCCTGGCGCATCTCCTACCCGACCAGAAATTCCCCACCGAGCGCCCTGTGGTGCTGGTGGACGCGCACAGCACCCGCTACGACTCGGCCTATGTGGACAACTACCTGGGCGGGCGCATGGCCGCGGCCCACCTGGCCCAGTTCCCCGGTGCGTATTTTGCCATCCAGATGGAAGAAGAGCTGGATGAGGTTATGCGCAATACCGTAGGGCAGGAGCGGGTGGCCGGGTTCCGGGATGGGCTCGAGCAGGCTGGGCGCAGGCTGCCCAGGGCCCACGTCTTCAAATCGCGCTTCTCTGCCGAAGGCGGGCGGCTGGCCTTGCAACACTTCATGCGGCAGTCCAAACCGCCCTACAACATCTTCGCCGGGGCTGACCTACTGGCTTTGGGGGTGCTGGAAGAGGCCGAGCGGCAGGGGCTCGAGGTCGGTGAGGAGGTGCTCTTGCTAGGCTTTGATGGGCACCCCTGGACTGAAGCCCGGGGCCTCTCGACCCTTGCCCAGCCCATTGAGGCCATGGGGGCCGAGGCGGCCCGCCTGTTGCTCGATCGCATCCGGGGCTACAAAGGCAGTCCTCGAGCCCGGCGCTTTGAGCCCACCCTCATCGTCCGACGCTCGACCCAGGCCTCTTGAAAGGGGGGTTGGGTTGTACGCCAGCACACCGCCTGGAACCGAGAATCGAAGTTCTATAAATACCCGGCGGCCGGGCCGCTACACATCCAGCCCAGGCACCCAGAAGGTCTCGTTTTCCAGTGTGAGTTCAAGCTCGAGCCCGCCCTTGCCTGGGATCTGTATCCGGAAGTTTCCGTATTCATTAATTGGGCTGCTGCGGCTATAGCCGGGCGCGTGCAGGGTGACGCGCCACGCCGCTGGTTTTTGCGCCGCACTGATCACCTGCCCTACCAGGAAGGCTCCGCTTTCGTTGCGCTTGAGCGACAGATCGAGGTAGAGGCTGCCCATTTTGTAGAGCCTGTTCCACACCGTCAGAAGGCCCTGATGCTGCTGCGGGGCGCCAATCGCATGGCGCGAATCCATGATCAGGATTCCATCTTTGCGTGTTACAGGCGGACTTGAAAGCATTTTATGGACTCCTGTCTGGTGCTTGGGGGGTTACCTCCCCAGCATTCAGCAGACTTAAGGATAGCGCCCCTTTCCCAGGAGAAGTTCAAATTTGACCGTTAAGTCAGGCCGGATCATCTCAAGCTGCCAGACCCAGCCCAACGCAGCGTTAACTCCAGCACATGCGCACCTTTTCCCCGGGCGGATCTGGTCGTTGCATCGCTTGGGTGGCCTAATGCAAACACCCCCTCGAGGCCGAGGGGGCGTCGCCCTACCTGCGGGTCAGACCTCGAGCCAGACCTGCCCGTTCTCCAGCCGGGCCTTGTAGGCCTTGACCGGGCGGGGTGCGGGCAGGGTGGCCTTGCCGGTGCGCAGGTTGAATTTGGCCCCGTGGCGGGTGCAGCGGATGGTCTCGCCTTCTACCGGGCCATCGGAGAGGGGGTTTTTGTCGTGGGTGCAGATGTCCGAGATGGCGAAAATTTCCTCGCCGGTGTGGATGAGCAGCACCGGGGTTTTCTCGCCCTCCACCCGCACCACCAGGCGGCCATTCTGGAACTCCTCGAGCTTGGCGACGGGAATCCACATAAGCTTATTGAGGTCTAAAGACAGCTTCTATCACGGGTTTTCCCCACCCTGGGGCTCCCACGGGAAGCGCACTCAGACCCGCACCTTCTCCTCGATGATGCTCTCGATGTACTGCCGCAAGGGCTCGATGGGGATGCGGGTGAGCACATCGGTCATGTGGCCCTTGACCAGAATCTGCTGGGCCATGTGGCGCGGCAGGCCCCGGCTCATCAGGTAGAACAGCTCCTCGGGGGCCACCGGCGCGGTGGAGGAGCCGTGGGAGCACTTCACGTCGTTGGCCCCGATCTCGAGCTGCGGCACGCTGTCGCTGCGGGCGTCCTCCGACAGGAGCAGGTTGCGGTTGGTCTGGTAGGCGTCGGTTTTCTGGGCTCCCTGCTCCACCTTGATCAGTCCTGCGTATACCGTGCGGCTCTGGTCTTTGGCCGCACCCTTGTAGAGCACATCGGAGTAGGCGTGGTCGGCCACGTGGTGCTGTAGGGTGTAGTGATCCACGTGCTCCTGGCCGGTGGTGAAGTACAGGCCCAGCATCTCCGAGGACGAGCCCGGCCCCAGCATCTCCGACTGCACCTCGGCCCGGCTGATGGAGGCCCCCATGTTCACCACCAGGTCGTTGAGGGC
>OGCI01000209.1_pt1 | contig 76597 bp, 45 predicted proteins | sample 1570021 | NCBI WGS metagenome assembly OGCI01 (sample SAMN06264664, study PRJEB24512) | hot springs metagenome | isolation source: Hot spring water | place: South Africa: Tshipise | collected 2015-06-21
CATTATCTTTCGTTTAGGAAGGTTTAATCATGTTTTCCGATGCACGTTTCGCCTCTTCAATTTTTTTCGGCACCGGGGCGGATGTACCCAGTGGAATGGCGGTCGTCCAAAAGTGGGTAGAGAGATTGGCCGCTGTGGCTAATTCTCTGGCGGGGGGTACATCGTCCGCGGAGCCCCAGGCAGTAGCCGAGCTGGTGAGCCTCTTTTGGCGGATAAAACGAGTCGGCAGAGATTTCGTCGACGAGCTTGGCGCGAAAGCTCTGATTAAGAAGGCAGAGGGGATTTTGGGGCAGGTTTCGGAGTCGCAACTTCGGGCCGTGATGGATGCGTTTTCGGCCGAGGTCTGGATCCGGCAGCTCGAGCGGTTGGCCGACTTGCATGAGGAATCCAATCGGGTAGATGCGGTTGCCCCGCTTGCCCAGAGTTTGTTGGAGGAGCTCGACCGGGTTGAGCTGATCGAGGTCGAGTTAGCCAAGCGTGGAATCGTGGAGGAGAATTGGGCTTCTTCCATCGGCAGTTGTGTGACGGCTTTGCTTGAGAATCCTGACCTGTTTTGGGTCGTGGGTACTTGGGTGAAAGGGGTTTGCGAGCTTATCGCGGAGGACGTGGAGGATTCCGATCCGGAATTGGCCTGCACGACGATCAAATTCCACGAAATCGTGGCGAGTATACAGGCCGAAGCGGAGGCAATTGCGCGCGAACGGGCGGGAAGTTTCACTGCTGAGCAATTGCGGATGATTTACGAGGCGGCCACCCGGGCCGGCTTGCCGCGGGGTTCAACAAAACCGGCGGACGGTGTGGGCTCGTCCGTGGAGCCCTCGAGGCCCGATTGGTGGCTCCCACCGGTGAGCAGCCCCGTGGTGGCAGCCGCGGCCTCGGAAGTCTCGCCCCGGTATTTACCGCCGTTGAAATGGCGGTCGCCGTTGGGGGATTATGAAGCCCGGTTGATCATGCCAGAAAGGCCTCTGCATGGAGAGGAGGAAGCGGTACATGTGACGTTTTACAATTCAGCGAATAAACCGGCTGAAATGTTGACCGGCGCGGAGGTGGAACTGGCAGGATGCTCCGGCCGGATCGATTCGGAAGGAAAGGCTGCATTCAAATTGGGCGAATTGCGGGCCAAGGGGAAGCCTCCGGAGTTGCTGGTAAAGGGGATCGCGTGGACTGTGCTCAATCCTTGATGGTGCGAAAGGTGCGACCGCTGCGGGCCGAGATGTTGCGGGTATTTCACGGACGCTGCGAGTCCCCGCGGTGCATGAGTGAATTGGCTTGTCTATTGGGCTGGCTTGCGCCTTGGTGGATGACCGAGCAAGCACGGCGCGTTGCGGTAGGGGATGAGCCGTGGCGTTCGCGGCCGGAGCACAGCCGGTGGTTGCTTACCCGTCCTTCGATTCCTTCCGCGAGTGGAAGTTGTTGGTTGGTGGCCGGTCAATGCGCGGAATTCGATTTTCTTGAACCGGCTTTGGTTATTCCCTTGCGGTGGCGACTGGGCACGGGTCATTCGCCGGAACTGCCAGCGACTCTTCGGGAACTGGCTGATGAAGTTCTTGGGGAGTTCAACACCTCGGATCGTTTCAGCACGACCGCCCCTTGGGGGTTAGGGTTTCCGGAGGGTTGTGAGGGGGTTGATTTGAGTGAATTGGAATTGGAGGTCGCCTCGGGGAAAGCGGCGCTTGTCGGCGGGCTTTTCCTCGCGCACTGGGATGTTCATGCGAACGTGGCAGTGGGAATATCCGCAACTTGGGGAGAGGGCCGCGATCATAATCGGGTCGGCTTTTTGGAAGCGAAACTTCTGGAAGCGCAGCGGTTTGGTTGTCGGGTTTTCTTCGTTCCGGAGGGGAGTGCGAACGAAGCAAAGCGTTTTCGCGACCAATGGGGATGGAATCTGGAGATTGCCGGTTTGGAGCTAGGGCCTTTGACGGGGAGAATCGATCGATCTGCCCTCGAAAGGGTCCTTGGACCTTACCTTGAAAAGCTGGATTTGCCGCCGGCAGCGGCCGTTGGGGCAATTACCCCCTCGGAACAGCGATGGTACATCCGGCAGGCGCGGCGGAATGAGTCGGTGGCCCGACGGTACTATCAAAAGTGCTTTTTGAAGCGGATTGTCGCGGGTTATCGGGAGCAAGTTTTGGCGGAACTTGGCCGGCAGGCAGATACGGTACCGACTCACCTAGTGAGCGTGCTGAGCAATAACTGGGAACTGATTCCGTTGGTGGCCGCAAGCCACCGGGTAAAGAGGTGCTTGGTCTTTCGCGATCGGAAGCAGTTCGGTGGGCAACAAGATTTAGAAGCGGAGATTCAGGGGATTCTGGGTGACCTATATGACTCGGAGCCGATTCCGGAGGTGATTTGGGCGGATTTCGATTGGAATACTGGGAGCCAAGATTGGGAGGACCAATGGCGGAAAGAGGGATACGAGTTTTTGAAGGGGGTGCCGCCAGGTGGGGCACTCATCGATGTGACGCCGGGCAAAAAAGAGATGTCGTTTCTCTTGGCCTTTCGGGTGGCGCGGCCTGGGGATTGGCTCCATTATGTGCGTCATGAGCAAGAGGCTCGGGTGGTGGTGCCCGGGACGGAAAAATCCGTCTATTGGAAGCGTTAAGCCCGGGGTGTTTTAAACCGCATGCCTGCTTGTCCGGCCGGAAGCGGTGTTGGACCGTTTCTGGTCTTCAAATTCCCTTACTCTCTTTTCTTTAACCGGTTTGCTTTTTGTTCTCGCGGGCCCCCGTCCGCCGAAATCCGCGTAGGATTTCTTGCGTAATTCTTGGCTAATTCTTGTCTGATTCCTGCCAAAATCTTGCCCGATCTGATATCTGTCTGAATTATTCATAGGTGTCTGATCTTACCTGTAATGTAATCTCATCAATCTTTTATCCATCTGATGCTTGATTCTTGATTCGTGCCGAATTCTCGTCTGGTAGCTGTCTGATTTTTCAGTGATTTGCTCACCGAATTTGCCCGCGTATCTCTCCTTAAAGTCCTTTTGCCTTCATGCTGAGGTGAAAGCCGCCACGTAGATGGTCAGTTGAACGATGCGACGCACAGGATGAGTTGAGGGGCAGGACGCACGTCGACGCGGGCAGGCCCGTCGGGATCGCTTCCGGCGAAAGACATTCAAAGCGGGACATATTTTGGGGGGATATTTATGCCTATTTTGCTTGATATAATTTGGCGAATGACACCTGTAAATCTTTCTGGGAATTGCGGCGGTTGGGCGAGCTGCTCATGCCAAGGAGCCGGCTTTGGTGGTGCGGAGGGAGTGTTCTTTGCCGAGGCAGGATCCGCGGAGCTCAAGAAGGCTTTGAACGTCCGCAACCGTTGGCGGCAGGTCGTGGTCAGGGTTTAACGCTCTATGTTGTAACGCTTTTGGCTGAGGTTCCCGGGGTGCAAGTTGGCGAGAGGATATCGCGTCAGGTCGGTGCAAGGTTGGAGGGGTTGGTCGAAGGTCGGGTTCTAAGAGGTCGAAGCTCGAGGTCAGAAAGTCGAAAGTCGGGATTTAGCGGGATTTAGTTAGTCGAAGGTGGGGACTCAAGAAGCAGAGTGAAGGATTGAATTTGGGGACTGGAAGACCGAATTTCTCAACCACACGAGTTGGAGGAATGAAAGATGGCTCAGGCGACGATCGAGCTCGCTCCGGAAGTACGTCGATTTTTGGAGGGGAGCCCTTTAGGCGGTATTGTCGGCGGTCAAGAGTTGCCCGCGTCAAATGGCGGCACCTTCGTCACGTATGACCCCGGTTCGGGGGAAAAATTGGCGGAGGTGGCGAATTTTCAACCGGAGGATGTAGATCGGGCCGTGCGCGCGGCGCAACGGGCGTTTGAGGAGTCGACTTGGGCGACAATGTCTGCGCATGAGCGCGGTGCATTACTGCATCGCTGGGTAGAAGAAGTGGAAAGACAAAAGGATGTGATCGCGCGGATTGAGTCGCTGGATTGCGGGAAAATTCTCCGCCAGGCCGAAAGCGATGTACAAAATTTCATCGATACTATGCGTTATTTTATTGAGATGTCGCTGCATCTTTCGCCCCGATCGGTGCTGGCGGTGCCCCGATATGAAGCGTATTTGTACCGGGCAGCTTGGGGGCCGTGCGGGTTCATTTTTCCCTGGAATTTTCCCCTGCTTTTGCTGGGCTGGGGGATTGCGCCGGCGTTGGCTGCCGGGAATACGGTGGTGGTCAAGCCCGCGGAAGACACACCGCTTTCGACCTTGTACGTCGTGCGGTTGGCGAAGGAGGCCGGCATCCCCGATGGCGTCATGAACGTGGTGCCGGGGTTGGGGAAAGTGACAGGGGCCGCGCTTTCGCAGCATCCCGGTTTGCGGCGAATGTCGTTTACAGGTTCGCCGGAGGTGGGGCGTTTGGTGGCGGAGGCATGTGGTCGGAATCTGATTCCCGTCAAATTGGAACTCGGGGGTAAGGGGGCGGCGATTGTCTTCGACGACGTCGATCCCGAGGCTACCGCCGATCGTTTGGCCGAAGCTGTGACGTTTCATTGCGGGCAGGTCTGCTGTACGGCGACGCGGTGGATCATTCATCGAAAGATCTACGATCGGTTCATCGAGCGTGCCCGGGCAAAATTGGGGAGCTTAAGGATCGGCTATGAGCTGGATTCCCACGTCGATTTGGGGCCGGTCATCAATCGCAAACAAAAGGATCGGATCCTCTCTTACATCGAGCGGGGCGTGGGCCAGGGGGCAAAGCTTTTGCTCGAAGGCGGTGAGGCGGAGGTGCCGGGCCGCCGCGGATTCTACGTGAAACCTGCGCTGCTGGCCGGATCGCTGGATAATGTGGCGGCTCAGGAGGAGATTTTTGGGCCGGTGGCCTACGTCACTTCCTTCGAGGATGAATCAGAAGCCATCGCGAAAGCCAACTACACGCAGTACGGGTTGGCCAACAGCGTCTGGTCGCGGGATTTGGATCGGGCACGTCGCGTTGCCGAGGGTTTGGAAGCCGCCAATAGTTGGATCAATGCCCACAATCTCTTTCCTCATGGGGTGCCGTACGGTGGGATCAAGAAAAGCGGGCTTGGGGGCGGGGTACTTTCCGAGCAAACGTTCCTCGATTATCTTCGCAGTACCTCGGTGGTTCGTCCCCTGTGACGGGAAGCTTGCGACGAAGCGATCAGCCGAGCACTATTAAGGTCTTGGACCACCGTGCCGAGAGCGCTTCTGTGCCCGCGAATGGAGCTGCACCGGCAGGTGCAATCCGTATCAAGATGCTTGAATGAAGTGCGGTTTTTCGCAGAGAGCAAAGGGGGAATCATGTTGCGCGCTTGCTCGGCGCGCAAGATGCCACCGAAGCTGCACGCCAGATGCCCCCGAAGATAACGGTGACGGTGCCCCGGAGATTCCCCGCGGAAATATCTTCAGGGCAATGTCCTGAATACCTGTGATCGTAGGGGCACACACCGGTGTGACAAGAAGCGCTTGTGGGGGAGCTTCTCCGCAATAGCGCGAGGCTTTCGGGGAGGTTCGCCCCAGGGAAAGCCCTGCTTCAAAGGACCGATGGCTTGCTACAAAGGATATTAGGTTTCCAGAGGGTTTTTCTGGTGCAAGTTCTTCCGAAATTCTTCCAATGAATCCACCGTCAAAGGATTTGTCATGAGCGCTTCGAACCTTGCGAGTGCGGCGGGCCGGAAAGGGGAGTGGTCGCTACCGGAGAAGCGGTATCCCGGCCTTCCTCGGGAAACTAGCGAATCGATGCCCGGTTCAAAAGGGGCGAAAAGATGCAGGAGCAGTCGCGTTAGAAGCGAAGCAATCGGCAGTCGGTATTGTGAAGAATTTTCCACGCGAAAGTTCTGCGGATCTTCGACTGGATGGTGCGGATGTGCCCCGGTTTTGATCGCGTCGCTCGTTTGGTCTTGGGCTATCGGGGCGAAGGTGCTGGCGGAGCCGGACAAGGCGGCGGAGGCTCGGCGCACCGTGACGATTTTCGTAGCTCCGCAAGGCAAAGATGCGTTTTCGGGCCGATTGTCGGAGGCGAATGCCGTGGGCACGGATGGTCCGTTTGCCACCTTGGAGCGTGCGGTGCAAGAGGTCGTTGAATTGCGGAAGCGCGATCGGTGGCCGGCCGGGGGGGTGATGGTCGTACTTCGCGGCGGGGCATATCCCCGCCGTGGTCCGCTGAATTTGGGGCCGGAAATATCGGGAAAACCGGGGGCCCCTACAGTCTTTTGGAATTATCCGGGGGAGCGTCCGCGGCTTTTCGGGGGGATAGTGCTTCGGGAATTCCAGCCGGTGAGCGATCCGCAGATGCTGGAGCGGCTTTCGCCCGAAGCACGCCCGCATGTGCTTCAGTGTGCAGTGCCGGAGTTGACAACCGAGGAAATGGGACGGCCCGCCGGGGGTGGCTGCGAATTGTTTTTCGACGGGGCTCCGATGACTTTAGCACGTTGGCCCAACGAGGGGTTCACGCGGATTGCCGGGGTGCTCAACCAGCAGCCGGTTGATGTCCGCGGTACCAAGGGGGATAAGGTCGGACACTTCGTGTACGAGGGGGATCGACCCGCTCAGTGGGTCCAGGAGCCGGAACCTTGGGTACATGGGTATTGGTTCTGGGATTGGTCGGATCAACGGCACCCGGTGGAATCGATCGATACGGAGCGGAAGATTCTGCGGGTTAAGCCGCCGTATCACGGCTACGGGTACCGCGCGGGGCAGTGGTACTACGCTTACAATCTGTTGTGCGAGTTGGATCGTCCGGGGGAATGGTACCTAGACCGCACTGCGAAAATCTTATATTTTTGGCCGCCCACCGACGCGGAAACCCTCCGCCAAAAGGGGGCCGTGCTTTCTGTAGCAGGAGATTTGATTCGCCTGGAGGGCTGCGAACATGTAGGCTTTGTGGGCCTGAATCTCGAGTATGCCCGCGGGAGCGGCTTGGTGGCCAATAAGTGCCGCGATCTTGTGGTGAGGGATTGCACGCTCGCCAATTTGGGGGGATATGGGGTGCAAATCAATGGGGGTTCCGGGGGACTGGTGCGCGGTTGCCACCTTTACAATCTAGGCGATGGGGGCGTGGTGCTTACAGGGGGCGATCGGCGCACTCTTTCGCCGTGTGGTCACCAAGCCCTGGATAATCACATTCATCATTACGGGCGGATCAACCCGATGTACCGTGCCGGTGTGTCGATCGGTGGGGTGGGAATTCGTGTTGCTTCTTGCCATATTCACCATGCGCCGCACCAAGCGATCGGCTTCAGCGGCAATGACCATGTAATCGAACACAACCATATTCACCACGTGTGTCTGGAATCCAACGATGCCGGGGCGATTTATGCGGGCCGCGATTGGACGATGCGGGGCACAGAGATCCGATACAACTATTTTCATGACATTCAGGGCTTCGAAGGCCGGGGATGTGTGGGAGTGTATCTGGACGATATGTACTGCGGGACGGTGATCCGCGGGAACATCTTTGTGCGGGTGACGGCTGCCGCGTTTATCGGCGGGGGGCGGGACAATCAGGTGCTCAATAACCTGTTTATCGATTGCCGACCGGCGGTGCACGTGGATAGCCGCGCATTGGGTTGGGCCAGCTACCATGTCCCCACCACAATGAAGCAGCGATTGGAGGCGGTGCCCTATAGCGAATCCCCGTGGAAGGAGCGGTATCCGGAATTGCTGACCCTTTGGGATGATGAGCCGGCTGCCCCCAAAGGAAATGTGATTGTCCGCAATGTGTGCGTAGGGGGGCAGTGGGATCGGATCGATTCCCGGGCCCGGCCATTGGTTCAACTTGCCGATAATTGGGTGGTTCCGGCAGGAACGGATATCGGCTTGGTGGATGCGGCCGGTGGGGATTTCCGGCTTCGGCCCGATGCACCGCTTCTGAAACAAATTCCTTCTTGGGAGCCGATACCGGTCGAAGAGATCGGTCCGGAGCCTGTGCCGGCTCGGGTCCTACGGTGGGAAGAAGCGATACGCAAGTTTGAGCTTCAGGATGAAGCGAACAGGCCGCCCACCGGGGGCGTGCTTTTCTTGGGCAGCTCGACGATCGTTCGCTGGGATTTGGGGAAGTTCTTTGCGGATTGGCAGGCGATCAATCGGGGGTTTGGGGGATCGCACGTTGAGGATTCGCTTTATTTTGCCGATCGGGTTGCCGTGCGGTATGCACCGCGGGTTATCGTCTTTTATGGGGGGGACAACGACTTGGCGGAAGGGAAAAGCCCCGAGGAGGTCGCCGAAGATTTCCGGCAATTTGTGGACGCGATTCATGCGGCTTTGCCGGAGACGAGGATCGTCTTCCTGGGGATCAAGCCGAGCATTCGGCGCTTTCATCTTTTGGCCCAGGGGCGGGAAGCCAACCAAAAGATCCGCCGGCTATGTGCCCAAGATGAGCGGCTGGAGTTCGTCGATGTGGAACCGGTGATGCTCGATTCGGAGGGAAAGATTCGGCGGGGAATGCTGGTGGAAGATGGGCTTCATTTAAGTGAAACTGCTTACGAGGAGTGGAGCCGGCTTTTGCGCCGGGTGGTTCAGAAGTGGCTGACGCCTTAAAGGAAACGGGTTATGGGTTCGTGTAGCTTGGAGGCCGATACGAAGGGTGACGGTTCCTCGCGGGGTGGCACCGGGGTTTTTGGGGGGCGTGAGTCGCACTCCTGTTAGAGTGTGGAGAGAAGCTGGGAGAGGGCTGCGCCCATTCTCCCAAGGCTGAAGTCTCCCTCGTGTAAAGTCTCCCCAGTTGAAAGCTTGTATTCAGAAAGAAGGGTTTTTGGCCATGAATCGCCGTCAAATCCTCCAGGGTGTCGTAGGGTTATCGCTAGGTGTTGCTGCACAAAAGATCGGGCTTGGGAGCCCCAGGGCATCGATGGGAATTTTCGGGGCCGGATGGGGACGGGAGGCCGGGGAGGAAGCGTCGCGGCTGGGGCCGCTTCGGGTCCACCCGGAAAATCCCCGCTATTTCACGGTGGATGGGAAGAGCGCGGTTTATGTGACCGGGGCACACACGTGGGCCAATTTGCAGGATCAAGGGGTGACGGATCCGCCGCCGGCTTTCGATTTTGCGGCGTACTTGGATTTCTTGACGGCTCATGGGCACAACTTTATACGGTTGTGGCGATGGGAGGTGCCCAAATGGAATTACGGCCAGGCGCGGCGTGGGCAGATGAGCTTTTGCGAGCCGCATCCGTGGCAGCGCCCAGGGCCGGGGACGGCCGCCGATGGAAAGCCTCGATTCGATTTAACCCGTTTCAATGAGGGATATTTCCACCGGCTGCGCGAACGTGTCGTGGCTGCTGCGACGCGGGGAATTTATGTTTCGGTGATGCTCTTCGAGGGGCACTGTTTGCAAATTGCCGAGCAATCGTGGGTCTTCCATCCGTTTCATCCCCAAAACAATGTCAATGGAGTGCAATTGGAGTGGGCCGATTATTACGGGCTGAAGAATGCGGATTGTCGGCGGTTTCAGGAGGCGTATGTCCGTAAGGTAATCGAGACGGTGGGCGATCTGGATAATGTGCTCTACGAGATCTGTAATGAGGCGGGGGGATATTCGACCCAGTGGCAGTATCACTTGATCCGCTTCATCAAGGACGTGGAGCGCGAGCGGGGGCGAAGTCATCCGGTGGGGATGACCTTTCAATACCGGGGTGGCTCGAACGCAGTTTTGTTCGACAGTGCGGCGGACTGGATTTCCCCCAATCCGGAAGGGGGTTACCGCGAGGATCCGCCGGCTAATGATGGCCGGAAAGTGGTGCTGAGCGACACGGATCATCTTTGGGGCGAAGGGGGAAATCCGCCGTGGGTTTGGAAAACCTTCTGTCGGGGTCATCATCCGCTTTTTATGGATCGGATCGCTGCCTTGACCAAGCGGGTGGTGACATGGGCCGGACGGCAGCCGGAAGAGGATATCCCGGGGGCAGAGCAAATTCGCAAAGCGATGGGGGTAACGCTGCGGGTGGCACAGAAGCTGGATTTGGCGCGAATGCTGCCGCTACCGCAGTTAGCCTCCAGCGGTTACTGCTTGAGCGAACCGGGCCGCCAGTATGTCGTCTATGTACCGGAGGGGGCACAGGTGGAGGTCGATCTCCGCGCCGGCCAAGGGCGGTTGCAGTGCCGATGGGTGCACCCGATTGACGGCAGCATGACGGAAGCTCCGCCGGTAGCGGCGGGATCGTGGCAGAAATTCGAGGTGCCTCCGGATGGAAAGCGCGTTCTTTTGTTGCAGGCTGGTTGATCCGGATTAGGGCGATCTGCTGGGAAAAGGGGCGGGCGAGACCTGTTTCCGAGGGATATCCCATTGTTTTGCCTCTGGGAGGCCGAGGCTCTCCTCGGGGGCAGCTTGCAGTGGCACGAGGAGCAGAAGTAGTTTATTTTGCTGGTTTGTCCGCCGGAGGCTGTCTGCGGCAGGAGATTGCGGAAGGTGCGCTCAGGGTGGGGCCTTGCTCAGGATTGCAAGAGTCAACCATTTCGGCCGGATCACTATTTTTCGTTTAGCCACGGAAGGTCGTAGGTTGCACCGGGTGGGGAAAGAGGGCGACTTTCTGCATGGGGGCAAAAGTCGGTAAACTTAACCGGACCCGAATGCTAAGCAAGCTCCAGTAAAGAAAAGCACTCAGTAAAAGAAGTTGGAAAAGAACTTCAATGGAGGCAAGAGTTCGGTGGAGGCAAGAATTCAGTGAGGGCAAGAATTGAGTGAGGGAAAGAATTCAGTGACGGAAAGAATTCAGTGAGGGAAAGAATTCAAAGAAGGCAAGAGCTCAGTGAAGGAAAGAACTGAGGAACGACCCGGGGATTGCGATGAGTTTGCCGTCGGCCATGCAACCATTTCTGAGTCGGCGCACGGTGGCGGAGGCTTGGAGCTGGATCGATTCCCATGCTTCGTGGTTACCGGCGGAGTGGGTACCGATAGATGGGTCTGCGGGGAGGGTGTTGGCTGGCGAGGTCATTAGCCCGGTGGCGGTGCCGGGCTTTGTGCGGGCCATGATGGATGGGTATGCCGTGCGGGCCGCGGATACTGAAGGGGCCTCGGCGTATAATCGATTGCCCCTGCGGTTAGTGGGGGAGGTTCGTCCGGGGCAAGCTCCGACGGTGTCAGTCGGCCCGCAGGAAGCCGTGCGCATTGCCACCGGTGCCCCGCTTCCGCCGGGGGCAGACGCGGTGCTGCCGGTGGAATGGGCGGCGGAATTCGCTGAATATCTCGAGGCAATGGCGACCGTGACGCCGGGAAGGCACACCAGTCCGGTGGGCGAGGATATTTCGGCGGGGCAAATCCTTTTCCAGCGTGGGCGGCGGTTGAGACCGCAAGACCTGGGCGTATTGGCCTCCGTGGGGATTGGTCAACTGAGCGTGGTGCGGCGGCCGACGGTGAGGATCCTCGTAACCGGGGATGAGCTTTTGCCGGCAGGCTCGCGGCCGGAAGGCTACCGGATTGTCGATGCCAATGGGGTAATGCTCGCGGCCTTGGTGGAGCGGGACGGTGGTCTGATCATCGATCGGCGTCTGATTCCCGATGATCCTGCCGTCGTATGGGAGGCGATGCGGCAGCCGGCGGATGTGGTGTTGATCTCCGGCGGTTCGAGCGTGGGACATTTAGATTATGCGCCGCGACTGCTCCGCGAGCACGGCGAGCTTGCCATTCATGGGGTAGCCATGCGGCCCAGCAGCCCGGCGGGGATGGGCCGGTTGGACGGTCGATTTGTGTTTCTTTTGCCGGGGAATCCGGTCTCGTGCTTGTGCGCTTACGATTTTTTTGCAGGCCGGGCCATTCGACTCCTGGGCGGCCGATCGGCCGCATGGCCTTATCGATCCATCCGCGGGGTGCTTGCGCGAAAGCTGAGCTCGGTCATCGGCCGGGTGGATTACGCGCGGGTGCGGATCACGCCGCAAGGAATAGAACCGGTGGCAATCTCCGGGGCATCGCTTCTGAGTTCGACGACCGTGGCCGACGGCTTCGTGGTCATCGAAGCGGATAGCGAGGGCTATCCGGAGGGAAGCGAGGTAGAGGTTTTCCTTTACGATATCTAGGGCGTATGACACGCAGGGCGTATGGGAGTAGATCTTATGTGAGTAGACCGTATGACTTGTAGGGCATATGACGTCTAGGGCGTATCACCTGTAGGCCGTATGACAGTAGACCGTATCACCTGTAGGCGTTATCACATGTACATCGTCTCAAATGCACACCGTATGTCGTGTAGGCCGTACGACATGTACACCGTGTCGCATGGAGACCGTATGACTTGTGGGCCGTGTGGGGAAGGAGCGTAGGAAGAAAATCGGTGGGATGCGGTGCCAATGGTGCAAGAGCAATTCTTGGAGGTGGTCGATCGAGACGAAGCCCAGCGGCGGTTCCACGCAGCCTTGCGGCTGGAACCCTTGGGGGAGGAAGTGGTCGCTTTGCCGGAGGCTTGGGGCCGAGCTTTGGCCACGGAGGTCGCAGCGCCGATCGATGTACCGGGTTTCGACCGGTCGAATTACGACGGTTATGCGGTGCGGGCTGCGGATACGTTCGGTTCCTCGGAATTAGCACCGCGCGCACTTTCAATTTTGCCGGGGGTGGTCGAGCCGGGTGAAGTGCCGTTGCAGCAGATTGGGCCGGGTCAAGCGATCCGGATCGCTACCGGCGGGATGCTCCCCCGCGGGGCCGGTGCGGTGGTGATGGTCGAGGATACCGACGAAGCCGACGGCCGATTGTGGGTGCGGCGGGCGGTAAGCCCCGGTTTCGGCGTATCCTTTGCCGGCACGGATATCGCACGGGGTGAAGTCGTGCTGCGACCGGGGATTGTGCTGAGCAGCCGCGAGACAGCCCTCCTGGCCGCTTTGGGGATCGATAAAATCCGGGTGTGGCGGCGACCCAGGGTTGCCATACTTTCCACCGGCAATGAACTTATTCAGCCGGGGGAGCCGCTGGAGCCGGCCAAGCTGTACGATTCTAATGCGCAGATCTTGGCGGATGCGGTTCGGGAGCTTGGCGGGGAGCCGGTGCGGTGCGGCATCGTGCGGGACGATTACGACTTGCTGGTGGGGCGATTGGCAGAAATTCTGGTTGATTCGGATCTCGTACTCCTGTCAGGCGGGACGAGTAAGGGGGCGGGCGATATTTCCTACCGAGCGGTGGGGGCGATCTGCCGGCCGGGGGTCATCGTGCATGGAGTAGCGATCAAGCCGGGCAAGCCGTTGTGTCTTGCGGCCCATGAAGGCAAAGCGGTGGTGATCTTGCCGGGGTTTCCTACCTCGGCGATCGTGACATTTCACGAGTTTGTGAGCCCGCTGTTGTGCCGCCTGGGGGGGCGGAGACTTCCCGAGGAGGCCTCGCGCTGGGCGCGTTTGGCCGTGCAGGTCAATTCGGAGCCCGGTCGCACCGAGTACGTGCTGGTGCGGTTGGTGGGGAGCGGGGATCAATGGACGGCATGGCCGATCGGGAAAGGTTCCGGTTCAGTATCCGCGTTCAGCGTGGCCGAGGGGTATATCACGGCGGAGCGTTGGGAGGAAATTCTGCCGGCGGGAGAGGAAAGGAAGGTACGTCTTTTGGCGACACAAACTCGGCCGCCCGATCTGGTGGCCATGGGAAGCCACTGCGTGGGTCTGGATTACCTGCTGAGTGTCTTGGATCGCCGAGGGATGACGGGCGTATTAATCCCCGTGGGGTCCACGGCTGGGCTGGCGGCAGCACGTCGCGGTGAATGCGACCTTGCGGGGATTCATCTGCTGGATCCTGCTACAGGTCGTTACAATGAACCGTTTCTTACGCCCGATTTGGAACTCATCCGCGGCTACCGACGGTTGCAAGGCATTGTGTATCGGCCGGGTGACCCGCGATTCCATGGGCGGAGCCTGGCGGAAATCCTCCAGACGATTAAGAACGATTCAAGCTGCCTGATGGTCAATCGCAATCAGGGGAGTGGGACGCGGGTTTTAATCGATCGGCTTCTCGGTGGCGTTCAACCCCCGGGATACGCTGTCCAGCCGAGCACGCATCACGCCGTGGCGGCCGCCGTTTCGCAAGGCCGCGCGGATTGGGGGGTGACGATCGAATGGGTAGCCGGGCAAAACAAACTGGGCTTCATCCCGCTGGAGGAAGAGTGTTACGATTTTGTGGTGCCGAAGGCCCGATGGAGCCGCCCTGCTATCCAGGCGTTTCGGCAACTTTTGACGGAAGCGGAAATTCACGAAGGATTGCGGCGGTTTGGCTTTCGGGCCGCCGATTCGCTGGGAACCGGGTGAATCGGATTGTTGCCCGATGGAACGCGTTGAATTCTCCGTAGGGGAGGATGTTTTATGGAGGTCATCCTCAATATTTTTTCAAATGAAGGGAGTCTCGCACGGGTTTTTTAAATCAAGCGGCTCTCGCACGGGATGAGATTCGAGGGACTTTCTGGTGGTGGGAAGTAAACAACAGTCTGCGGAAGAGGCCGAAGGTCACTAGAAAGCCGCCTGGCGGAAAAACCTAGGGGTCCTAAGAAAATGAGCGAGCGACTAAGCCTGAACGGTGTGGCCACAGCGGAAGCCTTGGCTCGGATCGAAAGGATCGAGAATCTCGAGCAACTCGAGGATCTGCTAAGTTGGCCCACGGCGGAGGTGGTGGAACTTTTGGGCCGGCTGGAGGGGGATGTCATAGTGCTGGGGGCCGGCGGGAAGATCGGCCCGAGTTTGACGAGGATGATCCGGCGGGCGAGCGATCTGGCGGGAAGCTCGCGGCGAATCGTAGCGGTGGTGCGGCGGTCGGATCCGGCTTTCGAAGCTCAGATGGCCTCTGCGCGTGTCGAGGTGCGACGGTGCGACCTTCTGGATCCGCAGCAATTGGCGGCATTGCCGGATAGTCCTTGGGTGTTTTACCTGGCCGCTATGAAGTTCGGCACGACGGGTCAGGAATCCACCACTTGGGCGTTGAATAGCTTTTTGCCCGGATTGGTGTGCCAGCGGTATCGGCACAGTCGAATCATCGCCTATTCCACGGGCAATGTTTATCCCTTGGTGCACCCGTGTAGTGGCGGCTCGCGAGAGGCGGATCCACCGGCCCCGATCGGGCAGTACGCGATGAGTTGTCTAGGACGTGAACAGATATTCACATATTTCAGTCGAACTGACGGGGTTCCCACAGCCATTCTGCGCTTGAATTACGCGAACGAGATGCGTTATGGGGTCCTCACCGATATTGCCCAGCAGGTGTTGGCGGAAAAGCCTGTGGATTTGAGCATGGGCTACTTCAATGCGATTTGGCAGGGGGATTCCAATGCGATGACCATTCGTGCCATGGCCCATGTCGCCTCGCCGCCGAAGATCATCAATATCGCGGGACCGCAGATCCTTCGCGTCCGTGAAGTGGCCAAAAAATTTGGGCAAATCTTTGGTAAACCGGTGCGTTTCGGAAGTACCGAAGGGCCCGATGCTCTCTTGAGCAATGCGCAGGAGGGCTACCGGCTTTTGGGCCATCCGCTTGTGCCCGAGGAACAGTTGATTCGGTGGGTTGCCGATTGGCAAATCCGCGGCGGACCGACGCTAAAAAAGCCGACAAAATTTCAAGTGCGCAATGGCAAATTCTAGGGAACACTTGCCGGCGGGGCGAAGGATTCGCGGCATAGAATGAGTGTTTGGTGGGCGAGGTAACGGCAACGTGATGCTTCGCAGGCCAGGTTTTTTGGAAAACGAATTTGCCTCGGGAAAAGGTTTTCGGCGGTAAGATATGCATGTCGCAAGAAGTCTTTGCATGTCGCCGGAAATCCGGGAAGAACTTATGGCTTGTCGGCCGTCCGAGTCGAAGCTGATCATACGATTTTGGCGGGGAAAAGTCGCTCGGTGAGGCGGAACTTTCCCGGCTTTGGGCACGGATCCCCCAATACCGGCAGCATGCGAAAGCGTTTCTGATAACTTAGCGGTCTTATCTTAGGGTGCATTTTTCGCGGGCTTACGAGAAGAATCGGGCAAGAAGCAGTAGAATAGTTTAGCATTCATGCAAAGCGAAAGCCTTCGTGCAAAGCACACGTGTTTTCGCGAAAAAAGTATCCCGGAACGAAAGAAAGCATCCTAGCAGGCAAGCTTGCAGCGATTCTGGGGTTTTTCCACGGGGATTTAAGTGACATTTTGCAAAAGCTTTCGGTTGTTTTTTTAAATTCGAAAGGCCGGCGTAGCTACAAGGGGCTTGGTCAGGCGTGGCAGCAACGGTCAATATCCTGGTCGGTGGGGCGCAGTGGGGCAAAACGACCCGTTTGCTGGGGCTTTATCGTGACGAGTTGAAAAGCCGGGGTTGGGGCAAGGTGCTGTGGCTTGCGCCGAATCTTCGCGCCGTTCAGGTGTTGCGCGAACGGCTGATTGACGCGGGGTTGGCGGCCTGTCTAGCGCCGGGCGTCATCACCTTCGAGAAATTGGCAGGTAGCCTTCTTCAATTCTCTGCGGGAGGATTCCGCCCGCTTCCCCGCGACATGCAGTGGGAGCTGATTCGGCTCGCGGTGCAGCAATTGGCCGAGAATGGACAGCTCCAATACTTTGCCTCCATCGCGCAAACGGCAGGCCTAATCGATGAAGTTTACCATGCGATCAACCGGCTGAAACGGGCCGGAATTGAGCCCGAAAAATTGCTGCGGGCTGCCGAAAGTGCTCGTCTGGGGCCGCGCGGGCGTGATCTGGCCACCATTTATGGCCGCTATGAGCAAATGCGCCAAAAGCACGGTTGGTGCGACCAAGAAGGAAGGTTTTGGGCAGCGTGCGAGTTGCTAGCTTTCGGGCCGAAGCCGCCCTTCGAAGCAATCGAAGTGCTTATTGTGGATGGCTTTGCGCACTTTACGCCCGCTCAATATCGAATCCTCCAGATCTGGAGTGAATGGTTGGACGAGCTTTGGATCAGCTTAACATTCGAAGAATCGGGCCGAGAAGATTTGTTCGTTAAGCCCCGGCACACCTTGCAAGAGCTTCGGCGATTATTTCCCTGCGTTAAGATTCATCAGCAGCAGCTTCTTCCTTCGGAAGATCGCCTGCCGCCAGTTTTGCGGTACTTGGAGCGAGGTGTATTCAGTTGGCAGCAAACCGGCGAGAAACCGACGGACGCTTCCTGCGTAAAAATTGTGGTGGCCACCACACAGCTTAATGAATTGGAACAAATCGCCGGAAAGATCAAACGGCTTTTGGTCGACGGTGACCTGAGGGAGGGCACTGGGCCGGTGCCGCCGGACCAAATCGTCGTAGTCTTTCGATCCTTGTTCGGGATTTCGGGGTTGGTGCGCGAGGTCTTCACGCGGTTTGGAATTCCGTTTTGGTTGGAATCGGGACGGCCGCTTTGGGACGTGCCTTTGATCCGATTCTTCCTGAAGCTTGTAGCCTTGGGCTGCGAGGAGTGGTCTGTCGATCGACTGATCGGCGTGTTGGGAAATAACTACTTTCGTCCCCCTTGGCCGGAGCGGAATTTATCGGGGTGGCTTTTTTGTGTCGGGACGGCACTGCGAGAAGTGGGGGTGGAATCGCCGCGAAAAGTCCTGGAGCTTTCGCAGCAGCGGGCATCCTCTGTTGCCGTTGTTGAAATTCTCACCGGCGGCGAGAATCCAAAAGAAGGCGGCTTACCGGGTTTCTTGCAAGCGGGGCGATCTGCGACCTCACCAACATCAGGCAGGGGGACCGCGCGGCTGAATCCCGAAGTTCGAGCCGCCGGCAATATAAGCAACAATTCGACGGATAATCCTGCGAAAGCCGCCGCCTTTTACGCGGAAGATGACGGATTTGCCGAGACATATGAGCGGCGGTTTCAATTGGCCGAGCAAGCGGTCCGACAGTTGCGAGAATGGTTTCAGGATTGGGCGGAGCCGAGTACCCTCGAGCGGTGGATTGCGCGGTGGGAAAGATTGGCCCAGGCGACGGGGTTGCTCGAAGCTAGCGAGGTCGTTCCCGGCTGGCAAGGGTGCGCTTTCGGTGGGCGAAGGGATGGATCACCGGGGGAATTCGCCCGTAAGTCCCCCCCCTGCCCCTCGCCTCCTCGGCAGCTTTTTGCATGCGTCGACGATACGTTGGAAGGGAATGTGCTGGCGGACCGGCAGGCTTGGGCCAAATTGCTGTCTGTGCTGCGGAAATTGGCGGACTTGGTTGCGGAAATCGACCCAAGCCACCCGAAGCTCCTTTCCGCCAAGGAAGCCCTGGAGCTATTACGGGAAATGGTCCGAAGACATGCTTTGCCGCCTCCGGTGGATGATTCGGGCCGTGTGCGGATCCTTTCGGCTACGACGGCACGCTCCATTCAGGTTCCCTACCTTTTCGTGGCCGGATTAACGGAGGGGAGTTTTCCGGCGCGGCAGGCGGGCGGCATCTGGGATCTGGCGGAATCGGAAAAGCTGGCTGCGCAGGGATTGAACTTGCCGCGAGAACGAGAGCGGCCGGAAGAGGAGATGTTCCTCTGTTACGAAGTTCTTAGCCGGGCTACCGGGCAAGTTGTGTTGAGCTATGCGGCAGTCGATGACCAGGGCGAAGCGGTACTAAAGAGTCCGTTTTTGGAAGAAGTGGAGTTGGCTTTAGGGCCGGGGGGTTTTTCCCGGGAAGAACTTCCGGATTTGGTCCCCGTGCCGCGGCACGAGGAGCCGTTCACGCTGCCTCAGTGGCGGGTCAAGGCGTTGGCCGACGCGCTGGCGGGGAATATCGGCCCCCTGAAACGCCTCCTCGAGCAGGCGGAACTTTGGCTGCTGGGCGAGAGTTTGCGGGCCAGCTTGCACCTTTACCGCTGGCGGCAGCGATTTGGTGTTTTCACACCATTTGATGGTCTTCTCGCCAGCCGGGCAGCCCGGAGAAAATTGGCCCAAGAGCTCGGGAAAAATCACATTTTTTCCCCGACCTCCTTGGAAAACTACGTGGCATGCCCGTTCCGCTTTTTGCTCATGGAAATCGAGCGCATCGAGCCGGTTGCGGAAGAGGGGTTGGGTACCGATTTCTTGCTTCGGGGCAAGCGGTTCCATCAAAGCATCCGGAAATTTCATGAGCGACTCATCGAGCGTTTCGGAAGGTATGTTTCTTTCAAAGCACTTGATGGGCTTTCCGCCGACGAGCTTGCCCGGATCTGGGAGGAAAGCTTTCCGGAGCTAGATGCGTCCGTTAGGAACCCGGTGGCTCGGGCCTATTATGAAGTCGATCGACAGATTTGGTCGAGGCTTCGCGAAAGATACCTCGAGCATTGGCAGGCTTACGACCGGGAATGTGAAAAAAGATACGGCACGGTTTTTTGTCCGGCGCGGTTCGAGGTGGCTTTCGGAAAGGAATGGGGTGCGGACTACGCCCGGAGCCGTGCGCCGGAGGCGGATTCCGCGTCTTCGGCTACTTTTGAGCTGCGGATATCGCGGAAGGAAAGCGTTCAATTTGCAGGGCAGATCGACCGTATTGACGTGGCAGAGCAAAAAGGGCAGGCCTATTTCAATATTATCGATTATAAAAGCGGAATGGTACGATTGGGCGGGACGCTCGGCTGGGAAGATCTTGTGCGTCAAGGTGCGGCCTTGCAGTTGCCGCTTTATGTACTGGCGGCTCAAAAACTGAATCTGGTCGGTAACGAAGGGATTCCGGTTGCCGCCGGTTACTGGGAATTAAGCGGAGGGGGATTCAAAACAAAACGAATCCTGGAATGCTGCGCCTCGGAGCGGCGGCGGGATGATGAGGCCGGGGCCATCGGTTCTCCCACCCCTACCTGGAAGGATATTGCCGGGGAGGTCCTTCCGGAGACGGTGGGCAAATTAGTGGGAGCCATGCGTCGCGGGGATTTTCCCGTCGCTCCCCGAGACGAAGATTGCACGCGCAATTGCCCGTTCCGCGAGGTGTGTCGCATCGCCGAAGTTCGATCACTGAAAAAAGGGCGGGATTGGAAGACGTGAGCCGATTGACCGAAGAACAGCAAAAGGCGGTCGAATTGAGGCATTCGTCCGTGGGCTTATCGGCCGGCGCCGGCTGTGGCAAAACCCATGTACTTACTCAGCGATTTCTGCGCGAGTGCGAAGAACTTGCGCAAGCCGCACAGGGGATCGAAAGCGGGGGTGAGGAGCAATGGGCGGAGTCGGATGCGGAGGAGGTGCTCCGTCAATTGGTAGCCATCACGTTCACCGAGCGGGCGGCCCGACAAATGCGCGACAGAATCCGTCGGGAGTGCCGGGCCAAGGCATACGGGGGGCCCCGGAAGGAGCAGCCGTTTTGGCGGGGATTACTGCGGGAATTAGACCAGGCGCGCATCGGCACCATCCACTCGTTTTGTGCGGGTTTGCTACGGGCGTATCCGGTGGAAGCCGGCGTCGCTCCGCGCTTTACGGTCCTGGCCGAAGGGTCTGCCGCTTTATTGCTCTACCAAAGTACTCAAGAGGTCCTTACCAGGAAACTGGAGCAGCCGGACCCGGCGATCATCGAATTGGTGGTGACGCTCGGGGTGGAAAGGCTTTTTGAAAACATTGCCGAAATCTTAAATCAGCGTCCAAACGTCGATTGGTCCAATTGGCTTAATTGGACGCCTGAAAAGTTGGCGGCACATTGGCAGCGGCTTTTGAGCGGCGAGTGCATCCCGCAGAAAGTGCAGTCCTTGCTCGCATCCCCTCATTTTACGGAGCTCCTGGGTTTGGCGTGCCGGTTGCCTGTGGAGGATAGCCTGATGCGGCAAAGGTGCCAGGGGCTCCAGCATTTGGCTGCGGTGCTCCGAGACCGGCAAGGTGATCTCAAATCGGTATTGCAGGAAATTTTGGAACATGCTCGGGTACAAGGGGTGCGAAAGAACGCGGCTTGGTGGGACGGGAATTATGAACGATTTAAAGACTGTGCCCATGCGGTTCGGGAAGAAGTGAAGCGATTGTTGCCGCTGGTTGAAGTGAATATTTCTACCTGGCAAGACGTGGCCCGCCTGAGTCTCGCCCTCTTACATCTGGCCCACGAGGTGCTCGAGCATTATGAGGGGCAAAAAACGGCATTACCGGCCTTGGATTTCCACGATTTAGTCCTCCGCGCGGTGAAGCTTTTGGAGGGTGCGGAGGGCTCCGAATATCTCTCCCGGTGGACTCGGTCGATTCGCTTGCTGATGGTGGACGAGTTCCAGGATACGGATCTGCAACAAACGGCGTTGATTCGCCGGATATGCGGCGAAAAGCTTTGCGCCGGCAAACTTTTCTTTGTGGGGGATTACAAACAGTCGATCTATCGTTTTCGCGGTGCCAATCCCGAAGTTTTCCACCAGTTGCGGGGCGAACTTCCCGCGGAAGGTCAGTTGGCCTTAACCCAGAATTTTCGCAGCCAACCGGGGATTCTGCATTTCGTCAATGCGCTTTTTTGCGATGTTTTCGGGGAAAGCTACGAGCCGTTACGGGCGCACCGACCGCAGGTGAATTCGGAGCCTATCGTGGAGTTTCTCTGGGCGGCTGTCGATCCGCCTGAGGAGGCCGAAGGGATCGGGGAAGGATGGGTAGGACAGGCGGCGTTGCGGCAGGCGGAGGCCGAATGGATTGCGCGTCGGCTGCGGCAGATGTTCGATCGCCGGGAGCGTTTAGTCGCCGTCCCTCCTGATTCGCAGCATTCGCAGTGGCGACTTCGGCCTGTGCGGCCGGGCGATGTGGCGATTCTTCTGCGGGCTTTATCAGACGTGGAATTGTACGAAGAGGCACTTCAGCGTTACCAAATCGAGTATTACTTGGTCCGCGGACAAGCATTCTATGCCCAGCAAGAGGTGTTCGATTTGATGCACTTGCTTCGGGCGATTTGCGACCCGTGCGACGCCCTTTCGTTGGCCGGCATGCTCCGCAGCCCTTTCTTTTCGTTAGATGACGAAACGATTTTTTGGTTGGCCCAGCAGCCGGGTGGGCTGGCGGCCGGGTTTTTCGCCCCGCGGCTACCGGCGGAGCTCTCCGACCGACGGCAAAAAGCAGTGCTTCGAGCGCGGGAGATTTTGGCCCGGCTTCGTGCCGTGAAGGATCGCCTTTCGGTTGCTGAACTCATTGAAGCGGCTTTGGAATGGACTGGATATGATGCGGCGGTACTGGCGGAGTTTTTGGGGACCCGAAAATTGGCCAACTTGCGAAAGTTGCTGGAGCAAGCGCGGAGCTTCGATGCGGAAGCCTCCTTCACCTTGACCGATTTCGTGTGGCAACTGTCGGAATTCGTGGCCCGGCAACCCCCGGAAGCTCTTGCCCCGATGTATCCGGAAGCTTCCGACGTCGTTCGGCTCATGACTATTCATCAAGCTAAGGGGCTGGAATTTCCCGTGGTGGTGGTGGCGGATGTGGATCGCTCGATGAGAGGGCCGGTGGCAAGCCTGATTTTCTCGATGCAAGCCGGCCCGATGCTTCGGTCCGAGGTCGCTGATGATTCGTTGAAGGCCTTCGTGAGTGAATTCGAGAATCAGGAAAAACTTCCGGAATTGATGCGGCTGTTCTACGTGGCGACAACTCGGGCGGCCGATTATTTGATCGTTTCTGCCGGCTTACGCAGTTCTCAAGAGCCGCAGGGCCCCTGGACGATGTTGCTCGAAAGTCGCTTCGATCTTTTGACCGGAGAACTAACCGGCGAGCTGCCTGCCGGCTACGAGGTCCCCCGGGTGAAAGTCACATATGAGAAGCCTTCGGCGGAAGTGGTGCGAGGAAAAACGCAACCACGCGTAAAACCGCAGGAAGTGTTGAGCTTGCTGCGGAGGGCCGAGTCCGCGGCGGATGAAAGGCAATGGCGATTTCTGGCCAAGATTCTTCCGGACACACAGCGGCGCCGCGAGTACTCGTATACGGCGATTCGCACGGAGTGGAAAGCTTCGGAGTTGGTGGAATGGGCGGCAGAGGAGCCGAGTATCGTGGATGAAGATCGCTGGGAAGGAGCTGCGCTCAGTGGGGACGAGGCTGCGGTTTGGTTGGCCGGCGGCAAGGCGGACCGGTGGAAGCTTGGGGAGGTGACGGCGGAATCGGACGACGGGATCGAAGCAGGGCTATTGGCTCATGAGGTGCTGCGTCAAGCGGATTTTGCTACTCCGGAGAGTGTTCTCCCCACCTTCGAGCGGCTTGCCGTGCGTTTCCGGGTGAGGGAAGAAACTCGGGGAGCACTTCGGGCGGCAATCCGGGGATTTGTGGCGAGTGGTCGGGGGCGAAAGATCGCGGAGGCCCGACAGATCTTTCGCGAGGTGGAATTTCTGCTCGGTTGGCCGCCGGGGAGCGACAAACCGGGACGCCCATTTTTCCGCGGCTTCATCGATTGTTTGTATGAAGATGCTGAGGGTCGCTGGCGGGTGCTGGACTACAAGACTGCGTATGCCGGTCCCGGCAAGTTAGAAGCGGAAGCGGAGCGATACCGTCTTCAGCTCTTTTTGTACGGCTTGGCCGCAGAAGAGGTGTGCCGGCAGCCACCGGCGGAGCTTGTCCTTTGCTTTCTCCTAAGCGGCGACGAATACGCGATGGGTTGGGATTCTTCGGTGCGCCGCGAGGCAATCGATCGGATCGAGGCCCGCTTGAACGAAATACGGCAAATGGGCCGCTGAAGGTTTCAGGGGCCGCTATTTTCCTCGGCTTTCCACAATTTGGCGATAAGGGGACCATTTGTGGCCCGTTCTGGCCCACTGGATCCAAAAGGTTCCTGCGGGCTTCCACAATTTGGCAATAAACTCAAACTGTTAACGGAAAGGCAGGATATGTAACTTAACCCCTTTTGGGACAATCAGTGAGGTGTATTCAAGAAATGTGTCTGTTCCTTGCATTCGGCGGTCATCTAGCAGGCCGTTTTCCGGCCGTTCTCGCTCGCTCCAGGTGATGCCGTTTACAGTTTGAGTGTGTGATAAAGTGAGCACTTGGGCCATGCCCGGCGAACGGTTTCAAGCGGCCTACGGGGGGCAAGGACGCCGGGCCAGCCCCCCGTCTGGAAACGTGCACGTCGGAGAAAGCCGACATGGGTGTGCGCAAGAAGGATCTTTAACTCCAGAAAGATCTTCGACCAAACACACTTCAATCGCGGCGAAGCTTACGTATTTTTAAGAGGGGAATGATCTGCCGAAGCATCCTTCGTAAAATAGGGCCAAATGGCCCCCATGAGTTTATCCGGAAGTTTCTGCGACGTGGCGGAGCGAAAAAGGGAACATTCTGCTCCGCTTGGCCAAACTGCTCAAATGGGAAAGGTTCCGGCAGCGTGGGGTCCTTTATGAAATGGATTGATTTTATCGAATCGCTCGGCGAAAAATCTCAAGCAGCCTGTAACGCCCCATGATTCCGGCCGATCCCCAAAAACAGCGGGAGTTTGCCACCAGGGTAGTTCGAAGGCTTCGCGAAGCCGGTTTCGAGGCTTATTGGGCCGGCGGATGTGTGCGCGACCAACTGCTGGGGCGCGTACCGCGAGATTACGACGTCGCCACAAGTGCACGGCCGCATCAAGTGCGCAAAATCTTCGGCTACCGGCGGACAATCCCAGTGGGAGCGGCTTTCGGGGTGATCACCCTGCTCGGGCAGCGCGGCGAGGGCGAGATCCAAATCGCCACCTTTCGCCGCGACGATCGGTACAGCGATGGTCGGCACCCAGACCAGGTCCATTTCAGCACCCCGGAAGAGGACGCTAAACGCCGCGATTTTACGATCAATGGGCTATTCTTCGATCCGCTGAATCATCGCGTGATCGATTTCGTGGGAGGCCAGGAAGATCTGCGGCAACGGATGATTCGTGCGATCGGCGAGCCATATGATCGGTTCCAGGAGGATAAGTTGCGGCTTTTGCGGGCCGTGCGGTTCGCAGCTACCTTCGGTTTCCAGATCGAGGCGAAAACCTTTGAAGCGATCCGACGGTTAGCCCCGGAAATCGTCGTGGTCAGTGCCGAGCGAATTGCCCAGGAGATGGAACGAATTCTGTGCGAAGCAGATCCTCGGCAGGCCATCGAATTAATGTGGGCAACGAGCTTAGCCCGGGCAGTCATCCCGGAAATTTTCTCCGAAAATCCGCGGGCACAAACAACCCTCCGACATAACCTGGAACTTTTAAAGCGATTGGACCCTCGCACTTTTCCACTGGCACTGGCGATCTTGCTCGAGGGCCTCTGCACGCCCGAAGAGGCGAGCAATATCGGCCGACGCTGGCGACTATCGAACCAGCAAGTCCGCACGGTGGCTTGGTTGCTTGAGAATCGGCTTTTGTTGGAGGCAGCACCCCGGCTGCCGTGGTCGCGGGTGCAGCCGGCCATGTTGGATCGCGATTTACCCGAACTATTGCGCTGGGCAGGATTGCTCCATGAAGCCGGCGAATTGCCCGCCGAGGTACTGGCCTGGTGGCAGGAAAAATCGCAGCTACCGCAAGCCGTGCTCAATCCACCCCCCGTACTCACCGGGGAAGATTTGAAGGAAATGGGAATTGTGCCGGGGCCGCTTTACCGTCGGCTTCTCCATGCGGTGCGATGCGCGCAATTGGACCGGCAGATCGCCACGCCGGCCGAAGCCAGGGAGCTTGTCCAGCGTTTGGCAGCCGAAATGTGCAAGGAAGAGTTATCCAATAACGAGGAATCGACGGAGGGCACAGGAGAGAAGCGTCCATAATCCCGACTTTGTAAGCTCCTTATCGCCCGGTGAGCATCCCAGAGAAGTGCGAAGGGATCATCCCATGCTCGGACCCCACCCGCCAGAAAAGCTCGGTGTCTTTTCGGTGGCTGCGGTTGTGCTTTGTGGGGGGGAAAGCCGGCGAATGGGGCGGCCGAAAGCTTGGCTTCCTTTCGGTCCGGAATGCTTACTTCAGCGGGTGGTGCGGCTGGCCGGCCAGGTCACGGCTGCGGTTTTCGTGGTGGGACAGCGCGGGCAACCGCTGCCACCCTTGCCGCCGAATGTAGAAATCCTCGCCGACTTGCAGCCGGGACTCGGCCCTTTGGCGGGCATCGCCGCCGGATTGGCACGCTGCGAGAAATCCTGGGAGTATGCCTGGGTGCTTGCCGGCGATTTGCCGCTGCTTCGGCCGGCATTAGGATTGCGGCTCCTGGAGCTGGCCCGCGGAGAAGAAATCCTGATACCACTTTGCGAAGATCGGCTCCAACCCCTGCTTGCTTTGTACCGAACCTCCTTGGCCGGCAAAGTCGCGGAATTACTGGCATCCGGAAGCCGGCAACCGATCGATCTCCTTGAGCACGCTGCGTTCCGAATGGTTACCCCCGTGGATTTTCGCGACGTGGATCCCCAAGGGGAAAGCTTCTTCAACATCAACACATGGGAGCAGTACGAGCAAGCAGTGCGGATGGCGGGGTTAGGATCTGCCGATTCTTCGGCAACCGCTACCGATTCGCCGCGCCTTTACCGGGAGTAGCGAAGGGGCGGGTGGAAAGCTCGATTCGGTCAAATCGCGCCGGGCCACCCATGGCGGTGGGGGCAAGCCCCGTGAGCGTAAACTCGCCGAAATCTTGCCACAAATCGCGTTCCACTACGATCCACTCCTGGGGGGCTTCACCGGAAAGTTGCACGGCGGCCCAGCCCGTGGTGTTCTCTCCTGCACAGTATCGCCGCACGGGTTGCTCCGCAGGGGGCCACGCGCCATCCGCGGCTAACTCCAGCATGATCCCCTTCGCTCCCCCGGATTTCCAAGCGAAGCGTAGATAGCGGAATTCCCCAGGCTTTGGATTTTCCCTAATTCGGAAATCCCATCCGGGAATTCGCGCGTTATACCGCTGAAGGGGGGAAACCCATAAGCAGAAATGCCCCGCATAGGCCTCTTGCGGGTCTAAGCGTAAGGTACCATCCCCCTCGTTCAGGTGGAGGCACAGGTCGGAAGCCTCATCGAAAAGCACGAGCGATTGCGCCGCTTGGCTCCCCCAAACCTCCCGCAGGTATCCGAGCAGATCGGCCACATCCTGGGGCGAGACGAGCTTTTCCATGTCCTGAGGCATCATTGAAAGCTCCGAGGCTTCCAGTTGCTCGATCTGACTGCGCAGCAGGACCGTTTCCACCCCTTGTTCCTGCCGGAGGATGATGCTCGTGGCGGTTTCGCCGGCAAGAACGCCCGTAAACACTTGGCCACGTTCCGTAATGACGGTGTACTGACGATAACCGACGGTGATCTGTTGGTTAGGATCCAAGATATCGGCGATGAGGGTTTCGTCGGGCCGGGTCTGCGAACTGAGCAGATCGGGTCCCACGGCATGCCCCAGGCCGTCGAACAAGTGGCACTTGCTGCATTGCTCCTGAAACACGATCCGGCCCCGAGCCGGATCTCGCGGCAATTCCAAGGCTCGATGGTACTGGGCGAGCAGCTCCTGTCGGAAAGCATCGCCGCCAGCGGCCTCCAGCAGCTTCTCCGCCCGACGACGAATCGCGGCCTCCGGATGGTGCAGCAAGCGATTGCGAATGGTTGCGTCCAAGTCCGCCGGTTTAATCGGGCCTGCTTCCAAAGCATCCAGAAGCGCAAGAAGACGCTTTTGCCGGGCGACCAAGCTCTGCAAAACCACTTGTTGCAACTTCGGGGTGTACGTGGACCAATTGCCGATCAGTAACTCGGCCACGCCGTCTTCTTCCCGTAGCGATAAAGCCTCGATGCTCGCCAATTGTAGCTCGATGGGTTGTCGGGGTTCTAGCAACGAGGTGGCTACGTCGCTGAGTTTTTCCCAAGGGGCGGAAGCTAACAGGCTTGCCGCTTCAATCCGCTCCTCAAGCGGTTGCTGAGGATCCAGGCAGCGGTCCGCAGCCTCTTCGAACCAGCTAGCCAGCTCCGGCTCATCCGCCAACTGGGCCGAGGCCATAAGACGCATCAACATTTGCCGGAGCTCTGCATCGTGCCGATTTTCCCGGATTAGCTTGATCACTTCAGCGGCCAGGACCCCGGTACCTGGGAGCGCTACCCTACGCCGGGAAAGCCCTTCTAAAATGCCCCCGAGGATCTGGCGGACTAGACGAGCATTTTCGGGCGATTCCGGGCCGGGCAACCGCGCAAGCACGTCGGCAAGCTCCGCGGGGCTGCCGCTGGCGGCTAAGGTGGCGGCCAGCGGTTGCAGGATTTCCGCGGCCGTCTCGCCCCGCTTGATCGCTGCGCGCAAAAGCCGACTTGCATGCCGATAGGGGGTCGTAAGGACCGCCGCTTGACCCCAAGGCCGCAACTCGGGATCCCATGCTAATTCCAGCAAGGCTTCGAGCGCTTCGTCCGAAGTGCAAGAGCCCAAACTCAGACCAGCCTGAAGCCGAACCCAAGCGTCTTCGTCCTTCGCAAGCCGCAGCGCAAGCTCCTGCAAACGCTGGTGATGGGGTAGCCAGCGCTCGGCCAACTGTAACCCATGAACCCGAAGAGCGAAATGCGGATCCAAGAAAGCTTGCCGAACGTCCTCCGGGCAAAGTGCCCCCAGCCCCTCCAAACAGTAAAGGGCGTGCAATCGGGCCTGCGGTGAAGGATGTTCGAAAAGGAGCTTCCGAACCTCCGGCACCACGGCGGTCGCGCGCTGCTCGAGGAGCAATCGCTGCGCGGTGAGCCGCCACCAGGCATTATCGTGGGTAAGGAGTGCGACAAGCGCTTCCGGCCGGCAAGCCTCGACCCGCGGAGGTGGCCCCGGGGCGGATTGCTGGGGAGCCACGCGCCAAATTCGCCCCCGATCGGCCCCCGCAATCAGCGACTGCACATAAATCTGTTGCAAAAACCGCGGAATAGCCGAATAATCCTCGATGATCGCTCGGTACATATCTACGATGTAAAGGGCCCCATCTGGTCCTACGACGAGATTCACGGGGCGAAACCACTGCTCGCGAGAAGCGACAAATTCCACCGCTTCCTCGGTGGCCCGGACCGCTTGCAAGCCGACCCCGTGCCGCCGAAGGAGGCAACGATGGATCAAGTTTTGTGCGTTATCCACACTGAAATGGTTGGACCAATATTCCTCCGGAAATAATCGGGCTTGATAGATGACTTGGCCACTGGCGGCCGTGAAAAACCCTTGTGCTGTCGCCTCCGTTTCGCCGTAAAAGCGGACCCACTGCGGGTCGCGACTGCGAGCCAACCGCCAGGGATCCGGTTCACTGATCGGGTACACCCGCGCAGGATGCCCGTAGGTGCAAATATTGACGACCGGATCCGGTACCGGATAAAAGGGGTTGCGAACTGCGTAGCGATACTCCAGGGGCATTAAGAAGAGGACATGTTGCTGATTGGTCACCAGAAAGCGATAACCCCAATCATCTAGGGCTTGCCCGAACCCACTGGTGGCGCCGGCTACCGGCTCCAAAGCCGTTCCATCCGAACGAAAGCGGAAGCACATTGCTCCCATTGGCACCGGCTTAGGGAGATAAGGTCCGGTGATGGTGCCGCCGCTTTGGATACCGCTGGCTGCATAGATCCAGTTGTCTACCGATTGCCGCGGGTTGTTGATCCGCGACCATAACTCGTAGCAGCCAAAGCCGGCAAACAGCACCTCGCGGTGGTCGCAGAGATCGTCTGCATCTCGGTCGGCCAGATACACAATATCGGGGGCGCAAAGCACAATCACCCCATCCCGGGCAGGCACCACGCCGTAACAAGGAGGTAACCGGTCGGCCCAGACGACCATGTGATCGAAAAAGCCGTCGCCGTCCGGATCAGTCAGTCTTTTAACGGTGCCGTATTGCTCCTTTTCGGCCTGGCGTCGAGCGGCTTCACCAGCGGGAATCCGCCGCACTTCCCGGTCCAAGACGCCCGTCTTATTCAATTCCAACACATCGAGGTATCCTTCGAGGTTGTAGCCGTGGATTTCGCAAACGAACATGCCGCCGCGGTGATCGAAGGCCATGGCCACCGGATCGGCCAGTTGGGGCTCGGCGGCCACTAAATCGATCCGAAAACCCGGCGCGAGTTGAAACCGCTTCCGGCTTTCTTCAGGGCTCAGGGGACCGGGCGCATCGGTCGCAAGCGGAATCTCTGCCGCGAAGGCGGAGACGGGGCCGCACGAAAACCCACCCAAATTGGGCAGGCTTTCTGCCGCGAGCCAGAAAGTGGCCACCAGCAGAAGCCAGAACCGGCAAGGCGGGCAGAGCGGCCGCCCCTCGCCCGAGAACCACCAGCTTAAACTTTTTTTCTGACGGGGGAAGCCACGCAGGCTTTTGGCGTCGGATAAATCCCCACCGGATAAGGGAGATTTCCCGCCGCTATGGCCGCCTGAATGCTCGGAGTCTCCGAGGGTGCCGAAAATCCGCTGAGGTCCGCCCCCATACTTCATTTTCGCATCCTCACCCGACAAGGTGGCTTTTGTATCGAACCCGCTGCGGATTTTAGCCTCGGCGTTTGCGTGAAATCTAGAACGAAGATGCAAAACTCCAAAAGTTGGGTACCCGCGGAAAGGACGATAGGCTGACGCGTAGGTCTTTGAGGTGCCGCAAGCCAGTGGCATTGACGCAAATTGCCGGGGGGCAGAGTTTTGAATGATGATGCGGCCGATCACCCATACGCGCGGGGGGAGGGGCGCGATCACCAATCGTGACGGCGGGAGAAGGCGATCCCCTCGATTTCCACCAGCAACTCCGGTCGGCAGACATCCGCGATTGCATAAACCGTCGGTAGTTCGCCGAGGCGCTTTTCGCACACGGCCCGGGTTTTCGCATAATCCTCTTGTCTCTTGATATACACGCGGGCCAGTGCCAAGCCGTCCAAACCAGTTCCCAGGCCGCGCATGCCGTGACGAGCAAGGTTGTAATCCGAGATCAAAGCCTCGATGTTATCGAGCGTTTGATGAGTTTGCTTCTCGACGTCGCCAATGAAGCGGGTTTCTTCGTTGGTGATACTGGCCGTTCCGGAAACAAAGATCGTGGCAAATGGTCCGCAAGAGAGTGCCATCGCCCGGGAAAACTTTGGGCTCTTTGAGCCATAGCAAGCCGAATACTTGAAGGCCGAGGTCTGCAAGGGGTTTTCCAGCGGCATCCCCACGATATCCTGGCGAGTGGTTTGCAGGGCGATGCAGCTCATGACGATATCGCGGCCCTCCGTGCCGATTCCCGTGCTGGCGGGGTAAACCGTGGGGTTTTGGCCCGGGGGGAGCTTGCCGGCTCGGAACCGGATCGGTTCATAGAAATCCGTCCTTGCGCGATTGAGTTCCTTGTAGCGTTGGGTCTCGCCTTCGGCCCCCACGATGTCGCCCAGGTAAAGCCACGTGCGGATAACTTCTTCAAAACCGACGCCGGCCCGGGCAAGCTTCGCCTGCATCTGCCGAAATGCGTCCAAGCTGCGTTCATAAACGCCAGTGGCAGAGGTTTTCGGCACAATATCGGCGCAGTGGACCCACGAAACGCCGCTGTGCGAGGCGATCACAAGCTGATCATCCAATCGGAGGACTTGCACTCCCTCGTGGGCCCGACCTACGCCGAGTGCCTCGATGGCGACAAGCTTTCCTTGACAGGGGGGTTGGAGGATGTAAGTGGTGGCCGGCATTTCGGGGCCGTAGAAGTCGCGGATCAGCTCGCGACATTCCCCAAGGTCCTCTGCCCGACTTACGAAGACCGCCTGCTGAATGATTGAGCCGCGAATTCCCTCGTCGGCATTGACCTGACGGATGGTTTCCAAGGCATCGAGGATTTGCTCGCTGAGAGTTTGACCCCGACGCGGAACAGCCGATGCGAAGACATGCCGAACGTCATTCAGTTCCACGACCGAATAGCCGACGCCTTCGATGGAATGCTTCCGCACGAAAAATGGTTCGCTTTTCAGGGAGGAAGTTACTCGGCCGCTCATCGGGGCGTTCCAATGTGAGGGATTATCGTTCGGCGGAAGTCGGGGATTTTCTACTCGCTGTGTCAAAAAACCATTGACCCTCGGACCACTTGCTTACCTTGCTTTGAACCGCCTGTTGGCGGACAACATGGCCAAATCCGTGGGACCAATCGGTGCGATCCCTGCGATGGTAAAGGGAGTTTGGTTGGAGGGAGTCCTTTCCGAGTTTTGCCACACAATAACCACATTGCAGTTTATGAAATCGGCTCCGACCGAAAGTATTCCCGCTGTCGAACCACGACACCCATCAATTTTTGGTAGCCCCATATGGCTATGGTAAGCTACTTCAAGCCCTTGCTTAAGCACCTGTCTAATAATTCGAATAATCATTACTTTTATTACACGCTTTCCCAAATTTCGCGAGTTAGATGCCCTCCGTACAAATCTAAAAAACTCGGGTACTCCAATTTTCCCTAAGGTCCTTTGTAACTATGGGTTGGCAAGCACTTTTGGGAAGCGGCACGGTTTGGCGCGAGCAGTCAAGGACGTCATTAGAGGGAGAAAGAACTCGCTTTTTTCCTACGCTACCCAAGCGTCTTTTTGAGCCTAAGTTAACTCAAGCTGGGATGGTACGCCCCGCGGTTATCGAACTTCTCGAGTTCTCACCCAAGTCATACCGGCTTTTGTCGGCAGGCTAACAGGCATTGCCGGCGGGTGGTGGCCCCCCTTGCCTTGCCCACTCGTGGCTTGCCCTGCCAGGGGGCAATACCTTCTACTAACCCACCGGCTTTTCGGCTCTGCGCCTGCGACTGGAAATTGTCGGTATTGACGGTCTTGGAGGGAAAGCTTTTCGATACCACCCTTGGGGTTGGAAAATCCTTTCAGCTTCTCCCGATGTTTTTTGAAGGATCGGTTTCATCCGCCGTGCTCCCGAGCGGCAACCTTCGGGGCAGAGATTTGGTATGGTGTCGCATCATGCCACCTTTGGTTCGCCTCATGCCGGCGGGGGATCGATGTGGGTCTTTAACGCCTCCCACTACTCGAAATCTCTAATGCCTCAAACTACCCTGAAATAACAAAGCGGAATCTAAAACGAAAAATACGCCGATTCCACCGGGGTGAGCTTGCCGCCAGGGTCCCGAGGAAATACGCCAACTTTTCTTTCGCCAGTAGTTTGATTCAAACGAATGACAGTAGTCTGATTCAAACGAATGAAACGTCTTGCCATTCCGCGCATGGGCGGTTGAAAGCTGAAAATCACCAAGTATGCTTCACTCATGAAGCAGCTCGGCAAATTCCTACCCTCCATTAAAGTTAGCATTACGAAATATTTTAAGCCTTTGAGTCCTTGAATGAAAGAATTTTTGGGAATGCCTTAAAATCCTCGAGAAGCCCTCCCAAAAGCGTTTGGGTTTCTTCGGAAGCGTTGTTTTGATTGGGGGAGGTGGAATCGGTAGGTCCAATCACTTGCCATTTATGGGAGGTTTTACTTCGGCAAGTCGATCACTTTGGGATCGAACCTTGCGGCGTAAAGGTTCAGGCTTTCGTTCTCTAAAGAGTTTGCCCCCCCTATCTGAAAACGATTGACCTGCCTTGCAAAAACGGGAAAGATCGCGTCTTGGTTCCCGGACATGAAGGATTTTGTCGATAGCCGCCTTATCCGAACGAAGCAACCTTCGGAGGTCTATCGGAGGTATATTCGGCCCGTGAAGCTACGCAAGTTCGGCGGATACCCTCTCTAAGGCCCTGACGGAGGTTTGGCGATGGTAAATCGTGCTAAGGCCCTCTGGCTTAAAAAAGCTATCAACGTGCTCTTTGGCCTCGTGGTCGTTATGCCCGCGATGGTTCATTCGGGAGCTTCCTGGGTTTTTGCCCAGGAGGCTTCTGCGTCCTTAGGAGGGCTTAAGGCCTGGATGTATTTTGTTCAAGGTGAGGAACGATACGGTGGGACACCCTATTATTGGCTGGGGCGGTTTAATTTGCAATTAAACATCCGGTACCCAGCCTCGTCAAGTGAGGTGTTGGAACTCCTTTGGGGAGCGAAAAACGATCAGCGTGAAGCCGTGCTTCAGATCGGGGGGCAACAGATTCGCTTATCCGCCGGTGGCTACGACGGTTTTCGCTGGCAGAGGGTTCCGCTTCCGCGTGGGCTTCCGGCGGAGGATTTCAGCGTGGATATCAGGGCCGGCGAGGGAAAGCCTGCCTTCTTGGCAGCCGTCCGTGTGGTGGACCCTTCGGTCCCTGTGCCCGAGGATATCGACGGTAGTCTCCCTAGGGAGCATTTGATCACGTTGAGCTTTGAGCCGGCGCGGCCTGCGGCCCCTCCGGAGGCTTTTCCGGAGAAACGTTCTTTTTGGGACCAACCCTTCCCGGCTATTCGGCCGCGTGTAGCGGAGCCGGAAGTTCAAGCCGCCTTCCTAGAGGCTGAACTCCATGCCCGACAAGCGAACGAGCAATGGTTCCGCTGTCGGAAGTTTCTGGAAGGTTGGGTGAATGAAGCGGATCCGGCGACCGGGCTAATCCCGAGGAATTTGAGCACGGATCGCGACATTTGGAATGCCGCCGATGCTGCCGCGGATAACTATCCGTTCATGGTGCTCACGGCGGCCCTCACCTCGCCGGAGCTATTTGCCGGAAAAATGCGCGAGCTGCTGGAGACGGAAACCCGGCTGACATGCCGCCTGGACCGCCTCCCCGATACGTGGTCGTTTTCCCGACAGGGGTTCCGAAGTGAGCAAATCGATTTATCGGCGATCATCTTCGGTGCGTCGGAATACACCAAAGACGGCTTGCTTCCTTTGACGGAGTATTTGGGGCCCTCTCCGTGGTCCGATCGGCTCCTGGGGATTTTGGATGATATTTGGAAGCATGCTCCGATCGAGACGCCCTTCGGGCGGATTCCCTCGGAAAATGTGGAGATCAACGGCGAGCAGCTTCAGGTCCTTTGCCGCATGTTTTGGATGACCGGCGAGACAAAATATTTGGATTGGGCCATTCGCTTGGGGGATTATTACCTGCTCGGCGGGAATCATCCCACGCGAAATATGGAGCGGGTTCGGCTCCGGGATCACGGGTGCGAGATCATCTCCGGTCTTTCGGAATTGTATTTGGCGACCCACTTTGCGCGTCCGGAGAAAAAGGCCACCTACCGCGAAGCCGTCCATGCCATGTATGACCGAATCCTGGAAATCGGTCGAGATCGTCGCGGGATGCTCTATAACTGGATCAATCCCCAGACCGGGGAACACGATGCGAATATCTGCGACACCTGGGGCTACAACTACAACGGCATCTATACGGTTTATTTGCTCGACGGCCGGGCCGATTACCGCGACGCGGTCCGCCACGCCCTGCGACACCTGCCGGAACTGACCGAGTACCATTGGGGAAGTGCCGACGAATACGCGGATTCCATTGAAGGGGCCATCAATCTATACAATCGCGAACCGGTTGAAGAGGCCCGGCAGTGGATCGACAGCGAAATCCGCGACATGTGGCGTCCGCAAAGGCCGGATGGGATCATCGAAGGTTGGCACGGCGATGGCAACTCGGCTCGCACGGCCATTATGTACGCGCTGTGGAAAACGCAGGGAATAACAGCCCAGCCGTGGCGGGAAGATCTTTTGCTGGGGGCAACTCGCCGGGGCGAGAAGCTTTTTGTGGTGCTTTCGGCAAGTAGCCCTTGGGAGGGGAAGATCTGTTTCGATAAGCCCCGTCATCGACAGCAGATGCGGCTGCCAATCGATTATCCGCGGATCAACCAGTTTCCCGAGTGGTTTACGGCGGAACCGGGTAGAGCGTATTCGATTTTGGATCCCTCAACCGGAAAGAAGCAGAGTTTTTCCGGCGAGGATCTCCAGCGCGGAATTCCCATGACGCTGGAGCCGATGAAAGAACTGCGTTTTGTGGTGCAAGTGCAACCGTAAGGAGGACGCCTGCGTTTAACCGCCGCGCTGAAAGGCAAAGCTGCCCGGCACCCGCTCCTATGCCCCAAGAAGCGGCTTTGGACACAGCTTTGGGATAAAGCCTTTGGACAAACTTTTTGGCTAAACCCTTTGGCTAAAGCTTTTGAACAAAGCTTTTGCCTAATGCTTTCGGATAAAGCTTTTGGACGAAGCTTTTGGAGAAAACTCTTGGGCAACCTCAAACGAAGGTCGCGGCTTGTGCGAAAACTGGCCTCAAATACTCGCGCTAATTCGGCAGGCCGAATCGCGGAGTAATCGGGCTAATGCCGAATGGCAAAAAATCGGTCTATTCCTGAACCCCGAATCGGTGGATGGTCACCTGATGGTAGGTTTCGCCGGGACGAAGGACGGTGCTGGGGAATTCCGGCCGGTTCGGTGAATCCGGGAAGTGCTGGGTCTCTAAGCAGAATCCGTAGTGCTTCAGGCACGGTTTGCCCGCCACCCGAAGGGAACCATCCAAAAAATTCCCTGTGTAAAACTGCATGCCCGGTTGGGTGGTATAAACTTCCATCGTGCGACCGGTGTTGGGTTCGTACACTCGGGCTGCTAACGACAGCTCCCCCGGCACGGCTTTATTGAGCACGTAGCAATGATCGTATCCGCCGCGGACTTCCCCGATCCGCTCGCCGATCGGTTTGGGTGTGCGAAAATCCATGGGGGTATCCGCCACCGGGGCAAGTTCGCCGAGTGGGATCAGACCTTCGTCCACCGGCAGATACCGGTCGGCATTAATCATCATGATGTGGTCTAGGATGTCCCCGGTTCCGGCACCGGCCAGGTTCCAATAGGCATGATTGGTCAGATTCACATGGGTCGGCTTATCGGTGGTGGCCCAATACTCCATCCGCAATTCGTTATTTTCGTTGATGGCATACAGGGCTTCCGCCTGAAGTGTGCCGGGATAACCTTCTTCCATATCGGGACTAGTGCGTTTCAGCCGCACTCCTGCCCAATCGGGACCCTGCACCGGTTCGGCTCCCCAAACGTATTTGTCAAATCCTTTGCGGCCCCCGTGCAGGTGGTTTGGTCCGTTATTGGCGGCCAATGGGTACTCCACCCCATCTAGGACAAAGCGTGCTTTGGCGATCCGGTTGGCGTATCGCCCCACCAGCGAGCCAAAGAACGGATGCCCTTTCAGATAATCTTGTAGGGTATCTAGATAGAGAGTAATGGGGGCGGGTTTCCCGTTGCGATCCGGAGTTTCCACCGTAATCAACGTTCCTCCATAGGTCCAAATACGGACGCGAAGGCCGCGAGAATTACTGAGGATGTATTCGTGCACTTCGGTGCCATCGGGCAATTTTCCGACGGATTGCTTCACGATTTCCATGGCCTGTGCTGCTCCTGAGGTGAAATAGTCGCCAGCTTGACCCAGCAGCGCAATTCCTAAGCCCAGCGTAGCGAGGCACCCAACCCGGAGGATCCCCCCGGCTAAAGGCGCGACCAAAGTTTCTGCCGACTTTCGCCTTGCAAGAATCGTTTTTGCCATACTCTGATCTCCCGGGAGCTGCTACCCAAATAGAGATGATTCTTACCCTCTCCCCTATCGTCGGCTTTCTCGGCGGATGCCGATCGGCCTTTGCCGACAAATTTACCCCTACAGTGTAGCACGAGACGGCGGCGAGAAAATGGGGACTCACCAGCAAAAACCTCATGGGGGAAAAAGGTCCTCCAGTGTGGTACAGGATGCCCGCGGGAAAACGGGGGGAGGGACTACCCGTTGGAAAGCGGGCCGGTAAATTGGCCTTCTAGTAGCTCGATCCGCACGCGCTCCACGCGACGATGCGTGGCATCCATCACGCGGAATCGTACCCGATCCCGCACAAGCTCATCCCCCACCTTGGGTACCCGCCCCAGTTCCGAGAAAAGAAGCCCGCCAATCGTCTCCACTTCCCCGTTTTCCGGCAGGTTTAGCGCGAGTTTTTCGTTCAATTCATCGAGCCGCGCACGACCAAGAACCTCGGCAGTCCGCTCATCGATCTGGCGGATTTCCTCGATTTCATCCTCATCTAATTCATCGGCGATTTCGCCAACGATTTCCTCAAGTACATCCTCCAGGGTCACTACGCCGGACATCCCGCCGTATTCATCCAGCACGACTGCCATGTGGGTGCGCGTCCGCTGGAAGTGCTGCAACAGATCGTCCACCGGCTTGGTTTCGGGGATGAAGATCGGCTCGCGAATCAAATCGCTCCACGGCTTCTGCGGCTCGCCCATGCATTGGGCCATTACCGGAAGCAGATCCTTAATGTAGAGAATCCCGACGATATCGTCGCGATTTCTGTCGTAGACAGGAATCCGGGTATGCCCACTTTGGACCACCAGCTCGAGCATCTCCTTCCAAGAGAGCGATTTGGGGAGAGAAAACACGTAGGTTCGCGGGGTCATGATTTTGGAGACCACAGCATCGCTGAGCTTGATGACCCCTTCGATCATCTGCTGGGCATCCGCCTCGAGCAGGCCCTCGCGATGTCCTTCGCTGACTACGGTGCGGATTTCCTCCTCGAGCGATGCTTCTTCTCCCGGCGGAGATTGCCGTCCCAAAAGCCGCCTCACAAAAAGTTCGATCACGAGCCCCGTACCCACTAACGGCCGCAATACCCGGGGGGCCCAACGCCAAATCGGCCACAAATAGTAAACCATCGGTGCGGCCCAGAACCACCCGACCACCCACGGCAACCATAATCCGGCCGCTAGCACGGCCACCAGGAGCCCGAATCCCAAGCCGATCTGGTCCCACAGGTGGCCCGGTCCACGGGCCGAATGCTCCACCCAAGCCCAAGCCAAACCCCCGCAAACGATGAGGCCCAGCGCCTGGAGCGACTCCACGGCGAGGGCCGCTTCATCGTGGGTTTTGAGAATCTCACTCAATCGGGCAGGGGTTTTCCACCGGTTACAGAGCGCCTCCAATTCGTGCCGGGAAAACTCCCGCAACGCTTTCACACCACTGGTGGCCAAAAAAGTGACCACCAAGACCCCGCCGAGGATGTAAAACAGAATCTGCGAACTCACCCCGAGCTCCGTTGTTTTTTCGAGCGGCGCAAAGGGACTGGCTGGCCGGAAGATTTCTTCCGCGCTGCCGGCGCCAATCGCACTTCGTAGCCAAACAGTCGGAGTAACTCGCGCTGTTTCCTTTCCATTTTCATCCGCTGCCGCGTCGTGCGGTCATCGTAACCTGCCAAATGCAGCACGCCATGGAGAACGTAAAGGAGCGATTCGCTTACAGGATCCGTGCCATAGTCTCCGGCGACTGCCACGGCTTGCTCCGTGCTGACGACGACTTCCCCTTCCCAATTTCGCCGCGAGGTTTCAAGGGGAAAACTCAGGACGTCGGTCGCTTCGTCCTCTTGTAAGAAAAGCCGATTCAGCCGCCGGATGGTTCGGTTATTGACGAGGGCCACGCCCACAGTACCCTTGCGAATTCCCGATTGCACCAAAGCCGCGCGGACCAATTGCCGCAACACCACCGGATCGAGCTTTACGTGATGTTGATGATCCGCTAGGTGAACCTTGATCCCCGCACCATCCGCAAGCCAGGCTTCGAGCTTTTTTCGATCGGCTTCGCTTGGTAACCTCGGCGGTGCAGGGAGCTTGAAGTGCGGAGGCCTTTTCCGCCGGCTTACAGACCGAGAAGGTTTGCCGATGGAGGCGGGCGGCTTCGCGTGTTGATCGGAAGTTTCCGAGCCCACCACGTCGCCTTCGGCCGGGGAGTTGGAAGCGGCGACTTCGGCTTTCACGACTCTCTCCTCCGCACAAGCGGGTTCGGGGCGGGTTTGAGGCTGCCGAAGCCCGGCGTGCTGCCGAGCCTGTTGCCCATCTTCGATCCTCATCGTGATGATACCGACTCGGTGGCCGGATAGCGAATCCGCCCGTGATAATTCGCCACCAGCGATTTGATCAAGCTGTTTTCGACGGTTCGAAGCTCTCGCAAAGTAATGCCGCTCTCGTCGAATTGACCATCCTCCAATTTAGCTCGGGCGATCTGCCGAACCAAATGCTCGATCCGCGAGGGGCTTGGATCCTCGAGCGCTCGGCAAGCACCCTCCACCGAATCAGCCAGCATGAGCACGGCGGCTTCTTTAGTTCGGGGTTTCGGACCGCGATATCGGAACGTCGATTCCTCAACGGCCGGCAAGTCCGGCGAGGCCCGCCATTGCTCGCTGGCCCGATCGAAAAAGTACCGCACCAACGTGGTCCCATGATGTTGCTCGATAAAGTCGATAATCGGCTGGGGGAGCTTGTATTGCCGAGCCAAGTCGGCACCGTCCTTCACATGGGACATGATTAGTAGCGTGCTCATGGCTGGTCGAAGATTCTCGTGGCGGTTCTCCCCGCTTTGATTTTCCACATAAAACTCCGGCTGGAGAATCTTGCCGATATCATGATAGTAAGCCCCTACCCGGGCAAGCAGGCCGCGAGCCCCGATAGCTTCGGCGGCCGCTTCGGCCATCGCCCCCACTAGGATCGAATGATTGTACGTGCCCGGGGCGCGGCGTAACAATTCCTGGAGGAGGGGCTGCGACATATCGGCAAGCTCCAGGAGGCTGATGTCGGTAAGGACCCCGAAGAGCCGTTCAATCGGCTGAAGCAAGCCCCACATCAGAAAGCCTGCCGCGATTGTCCATAGGGCGTTCTGGATCGCTAATCGCACGGCAAACCAATCGATGCTGGCTTGGCGGAGGAGATCCCCGGCTAAACTCAGCCCAAATGCCGCCACCGCCGCCACGCAAGAGACCTGAATCAGTTTGCTTCGGGTTCGCACGCGGCCTAACTGTACCACGGCCGTGGCCATCACCCCGAGAAGCACTAAAAGATGCGGAAGCGATTGGCCCAAAGCCAAAACGATCGCAAGCGCGACGATGCTCCCCAAAAGGATGGCCAGCTCTCGCCTCAAGGCGATGGCCACCGACTGACTGAAAAGAAGGAGCGGAATGATTTCGCCCCTCCACGGGTCCGGCGCTACCCATCGCGCCAAAGCCGCCGCTCCTAGCGCTGTAGCCAGCAAAAGGAGCAGCCGCTCACTCTCCAACGCAAGATCCGGGCGGCGGACAAAAATGTAAACGCCGGCTAAACCCACCAAAACTAGGAGCAGGACGAAAACAGCGGCAAACCGCAGCAGCTTCACCCCCACACCGCGGCCCTGAAGCACCGCCAAGTGCTCGGCCCAAAGAATCTGGATCTGCTCCTGCCGCAGCGGCTTGCCTGCCTCGGCAAGCTTCTGACCTGCTTGGTAGCGAATCGGCTCCTCGTCGACGCTCATCAAATTGGGCATCTGAAAATCGACGCGGCTTAAGAGGTCCCATTCGGGAACGTCCCCAGCCCGAAATGGGAAAGGCGGGTCCCAAGCAGCCGTCAGAATACACCAAGCGCCCACCAGCAAAATGGAGTAGCTAATGTTGAAGGCAATCGGGGGACGGAGCAACTCCTGTCCCATCCGCTGCCACCAGCTTTGGACACTAGCAAAGGCAGCCACACGTTCTGCGCGAGTCCGAGGCGAACCGGTTGCTGCCATCTGAAATCGTCCTAACTTTCCTGTTTCTTTCGCGGGCGCTCTTCGTACGCTTCAACGATGGACTGGACTAACGGATGACGTACGATATCCGAGGTGCTTAAATGCACAGCCGCCAGTCCCGGCATCCCCCCTAGGCGCCGAATGGCATCCACCAAGCCGCTCCGCGTCGGGGGCGGAAGATCAATTTGCGTAATATCCCCGGAAACGACAATCTTCGAGCCGATCCCCATTCGCGTCAAAAACATCTTCATTTGGGGCACGGAGGTATTCTGGGCCTCGTCGAGGATCATGAACGCCTCGTTGAGCGTCCGGCCCCGCATGTACGCTAGCGGAATTATCTCGATCCTATCCTCCTCCTTGAGACGCCGAAACATCTCATAATCCATCATCTCGCTTAATGCGTCCATGAGCGGCCGCAAATACGGGAACAGCTTGGCCTGCAAATCCCCAGGCAAATAGCCTAGGCTCTCTCCTGCCTCCACCGCCGGACGAGCCAGCACAATCTTCCGCACCAAGCTGGATTTTAAAGCCGCCACGGCCATCGCCACGGCCAAATACGTTTTACCGGTGCCGGCAGGACCGGTGCACAAGACGATGTCATGCTCGCGAATCGCCTGCACATAGGCCAACTGCCCGGGAGATCGCGGCCGAACTCGTCGCCCTTGATACACCTCGATCGTCGGATAAACCGCCGGCTTTCGCCCGTCTTTGACCTCCGACAAGGCCTGCGTGATGTCATCCGGCGTTAAGCTGCCTGTCCGCTCTAACTGCGCTTGGAGCTGCTCAAAGACCTGCGTGGCGTAACCGACGGCCTCCTCTTCGCCTTGAATGTAGATGTGGCCGCTTCGCGCAGAAATCCGTACCCCGAACGCCTCGCGGATCTTCCGGACATGCTGATCGCAAGTCCCAAACAGTCGGATAAGTGCTTCGGAGCTGCCTACTGAAATAATCGATTCATTCATTCGACAGTGGCGCCGGCGTCGTACGGCGCTTCTACCCATACACCTCCGAAAGAACCGAAGCCAGACCCCAAGAGTGCTTAGGAAGACCTTGAATCGCTTCTTTAAATTCCCTGCAAATTCCTAAATTCCGTGGAAATCCTCAAAGTCCGTGCAGATTCCAAAATACCGTCCAACTCCCTTCTCCGAAATTCCGTGCTCCCGTCTGTTATTAATAACGCGAACCCCCACCCCGGCATTACCTGCCGCTATCCGAAATTAAACTTTTGAACTCTTTGATATCGCCCCTAACGGTCTTGAAGTCGCCTTTGATCATCCCGGCCCGCCTTACCACCCCTTTATCGTGATTCTGTCGGTTTGAGATACATCGGCTAGCGTGGATCGACGACTTACCTAGCTCGGCAATACCCCTCGGTAATCCACTCTTAGCCGCTCGGAGTTCAACACGTTTTTGGATGGCGAATTTTGCAAATCTCCTTTAGCCGTTTTCGCCCGGGCTCAAAATGCAAAAGGCCGCGAGAACCAGCGGCCATATTTGAACCGGGAATTCGGTTTTTTGGTTTGGTAAGAATCAGCCTCGCCTTTCCGGTTCTCGAACGTGGGTTGACCCCGTTGATCAACCGCTCTTGGTTCCTCCTCTTTTTGAGCTCTTTATCCAATGTTGTGCGTACTTCGTTGTCCCTACTCAATTGTACTCAACCGGATTGCTGCCACAAACATGTAGCCGCTTTATTGGGTCTTATTCCTCTTTGCCAGCTAAGAGATGCGGAAATGCCGAAACCTTATTGCCTTAGTAATGATGGCTCGCAGGAAAGGTGTACCGAGCTAACGTCGGACCGCCCCCAAGCATCTACTTGATGCACCGGCAGTCCGATGAGCTCCTGGGCCCGGGAACGCTTAAGTAGATAATCTCGGGAAGGGCATCCGTCAACACAATATATGCCCTCATGTCACGATATATCAATAAGATTGTCTATTTAGTGCTGTATAGGAAGGGTAATTGTAGTTAGAAAACGATAAACGATATCAGACATCAAGGAAAAAAAGTACGGCATCAGACAAAAAACGGAATAAGATGCCAAACGATGGAAACTTGCGTCGGTTCAGCGAACCGGTGCATAAGGGAATAGGTCGATATGTTTGCAAATTACATGAAGAATTGGTGAGGTTCTATGAGATTGAACGAAGAGGGCGAGGAATGGAGTCTCTAATAGAGGAACGGAGAATGGGCATCAAAATGCTGCATCCCGTGTATCGGCTAATACTTGTGCCCCGGTGAGCGGGAAGTGCCGATTCCTCTGACAGCGGTCCGCGACTGGCTCCCGGGGCTGCGGGTAAGCCAATCAAATCTCTCCCAATTCAGCCACGTAAGTCTTGCAGTTGGGGCAGATTCTCATTCCGCCAGGAATGGCGGCGTTACACCGCGGGCAAGCCTTGCGAGGCGGAGTGGGCCCCTCCGTAGCGCGTCTTGCCGCCGCGCGCTCCGCCATCGGATCCAGTCCGGACGTGTCTTTGGCCTGCTGCCGCCAGTTTTGATTTCCTGAGCTGATGATCTCGAGGATGTCGTCTTCCGTTAGTCCGCCGGCTACAGGTTCCGGCACCTTGATTTTTGCCTTGCAATGCGGGCAAAGGCCCGTCTTGCCCGCCATGTCGTCCGATACCTTTAGGGTGTGGCCATTAGGACAGGTAATTTTGATCGGCATGATCGGTCTCCGTTAACCTGGGCCAACCGATGGCCAGATTACTTCCAGTTGAGAGTACTTTTAGAGTACGTCTCCGAATAATCTGTGGATAAATATGAGTAATCTGTGGATAGTTAGGACCTAAAAGACTGCTTCTGTAAACGCCGATCTTTGAAAATGCTTTGGTCAAAGGATCTTACCCGCGGGAAAGCCATGAGCAACCTTACCCGCTGGCACCACACCTGAGGCAAGGAGCGACTTACTCCGAATCTTGAAAAGAAGTCTAGATCAAAAACACTGCCGGATCCCGCTTATAGTTTCGACGCTCGAATTGTCGCCTCAGTTCTCCCCGAGTACACGGATTTTGGGCAATCGAAAGTGCGCCCTTTGAGCTACCCGGAGTAACCCTCCGCCACGTTGCGATACACGGCGGCCCCACGCCCAAAACTATTAAACGATGATTGCCCCCCGACGGTGGCACTCCGACCCAATTTTTGCCGGCGAACCAACGAAGTGAAACAGACTGCCAAGTATTGGCCACCGTAATCCTCGATTAATTTTGGTAACAAAGTTGATCTTCACAACCAATTTTATCATAGCCTCCGGTGGTAGACAGAGAAAGGGTTTTTTCTCGAGAAGTCCCCTCAATCGGGTAAGAGAGGCGTTTGCGCACCGGCACAAAGAAGCGTTTTTGCAATGGTACCAACAAAAAGGTTTCTTTGGCCCGAATGCATCGCAAGAATTACGGAGATTTCGGGAGGAGGAAGAAAGTACTTACTCGGCCTAACACCGGAGAGATTGTGGGCTTACATCGCACGAATCTTTCAACAGTTGCGAACGACGAAACCTGGGAGCGGTATCTTCCGCGGCAGGAAGGTGGGAGGGCCAATCAGGGCAAAAATCACCCGCCGCAAACTGTGATTTGAAAGTGCTTATGAGACCCCCAATTCGGGGGATATACGGCCTGAGGCTTGTCGCCCAACCTTGCCCACGCTCCTTACCGCCTGCTAGACAGCGGCACGACGCCGTGCGAAACTAATTCCGGCCGGTCCTCGGGAAGATGCGATCAAGAGCGGGAAAATGCGATGGAGTTCACAAATCATATCCCACTCATATCCCACAAATCATGTACGAAGATGGAGCTTACGAATCAGAAAGAAGCAAGATTGCGGAGCACTGAGTCGGCCGAGTCGGCAGGATTCGGTGAGAGCTGAAATCAAGGCGGGTTTCCTCGTGTACCGTCTCCCTGAAAAAGGTGCCGAATAGCCAGGACCGCGTTAGAGTTGAAATCAAAAGCGGACGAGATCGCGCGCCATGACGGCAGCCTTGTGAGTTCCGTTTTATGGTCGGCACCTCGGTGGGATCGTGTGGATGCGTTTAGGGGCTCGGAAGCTGGCTCACTGCAATTTAGCTCGTTGCAATTTGCACCGATCTCCGCTTTTTTGATGGGGTGCTCCGGTCGGCATGGGCCGCGACGGTTGCCCAGAAGAGAGGGATAGATCTCTTTTGATTGGGTCGAGGGATGGGAAAGGGAAAATCGACGCGGAATAGCGGGCCTCCTGCTCCGGTTAGATCGGCGGCAAAGCCGACTCGTAGTGCTAAGGGCAAAGGGAGCCTTGTTTCCCGATGGCGGCGGATTGCGGCTTTGGCCCGCCAGGGCCTCGATGATCTGGACGATGGCCGGCTCGAGGCCGTGCGGTCCTCGTTGGAAGCGATCTTGGCGGTGGCCAATTGTGCGGCAGCTCATGAGATGCAGATATGTCAGATGCAGCAATGAGCGTACTCAACAGCCGCAGACATTCGGATGGGAAATGCCGGAGCCGGAAACCTCGCGGAGCCTGCCGTAAAAAACCGCCCTGCAAGAAACGCGGATAGCAGCCAGAAATCCTTCCTTCGGGTGCCCCGCCTCTATGGGAGTTTAGGAGGCCGATGGGGACCCCCGTTTACTACCCGCGAGTTATTGGCCTGCCCTGAAGCGATATAACTCCGAATGACCTCGAAAAATCGGATTGCCGCAGGACCTATGGACGCGCGGTGCTTGCGCGCGACCGGGGGAATGAGTGGTCCCGTGGCTAGTGAATCAAACGATCAGTGTCCACCGAAGAGTCACATTTTTGCCCAGGTTTTCGAGGGTTTTGGGTGGATGATCCCTCGTGAGTCGCCGGGAGAGCGTCCGCGGGTTTGACGGTGCAGAAGGGTGCCGTTCCATGCACCTTGTGCCGGCTTGGGGGGTGGAGTGGGCGAATGATAACCGTCTCGTGCGGCGATGATGTACGGTCAAAACCGGAGTTTTTGGGTGTTAACCAGGGTCCTATTTTGTCAGTTTTGTAGGAGTTCGACCATGATCGCAAAGCGGACCAGACGCGCGGTTCTGAAGGGGCTTGCAGTGGCGGGGGCTGGGTGGTGGATCCTGCCTCGGAGTGCTTCGGCTTTCACCTACGAAGTGAACGAGCAATTGGCTATCGCGGCCGTCGGCTTGGGAAGCCGTGGCAAATGGTTGGCGGAAAGTTTTCCGCGGTTGCGGGAGCGCGTGGTGGCGGTCTGCGATTCCAATCGAAGCCGCATCGACGAAGTGAAGAAACAGCTCGGCGACGCCGAGGTATTCCAAGACTATCGCAAAATGCTCGACGCTTTAGATCAGCGGCTTGATGCACTGGTGGTCGCCACGCCGGATCATACGCACGCGATCATTTCGGCCGCTGGGATTCGCCGCAACAAACACGTCTATTGCGAAAAGCCAATTGCCCACAATGTTCGCGAAGCAAGAGAGCTTCGGTTGCTAGCGGCGCAAATGGGCGTGGCTACGCAGATGGGCAACCAAGGGATGGCGACGGATTCATTCCGCGGGACCCTCGAATTCATTGAGGATGGGGGATTGGGGGAAATTCGGGAGGCTCATGTATGGTTTGTATTCGGGGGAAGTGGGCCGCGAACTTTGCCGACCGACCGGCCGCCAATCCCTCCCGAGTTGGACTGGGATGTATGGTTGGGCCCGGCTGCGGAGCGACCCTATCACCCGGAGTATGTCTTTGGCTGGTTCGGATGGTGGGACTTCGGTACCGGATGTCTTGGGGGTGGGGGTTCGCACTCGTTGAATCTGAGTTTCAAGGCCCTTCGTTTGCGGACATTGTGGGACGGGCCCGGCGCGCCGAGCGGCATCATCAAGATCGTTAGTCAAATCCCCGAACGGGCCGACCACGGATTTCCCCGCTGGCAAGTCGTTCAGTTCCACATTCCGCCGCGCGGGAACATGCCACCGGCGGTCATTCATTGGTACAATGGGTCGGAAGAAGAGCTCAAACGTCAGGGGATCTGGCAGAAGTTGGAAGAGATAGTTGGCGGGGATCTGGAATGGAAAGATGGGAGCTGGACGCCGCGCTCCGGCACGCTCCTCGTCGGCAGCAAAGGGGTCGTGCATACCAATGCCCATAATTCCGTTTGTCGTGTGCTTCCGGCCGATAAGTTCGAGGGAGCGGTAAAGCCCCCGCGACGGCTGCCTCATGTGGCCGGTCATCAGCAGGAGTGGATCGCCGCCTGTAAGGGAAGGGGAGTGCCGATTTCGAATTTCGATCATTCTGGGCCGGTAATCGAACTGTTGCTGGCGGCGAATGTCGCCGGACGTTTCGATGAAGCGCTGGAGTTTGATCCCGCGGCATGCCGCATCGTGAACAGCGCCGAGGCCGATGCGTTATTACGTCCCCCGTATCGCAGCGGATGGTCGCTATGATAGATACGCCGACGACCGAAGGTGAAGAAATCTTTCCATCGGATGAATCCTGGACGATGCCGCTCAATCCACGATGATCCCGCGGGTATGGCGCAGAGCACGGCGGAGGCACGATGAGATCGTGAACGCCTACGGTTGATCTCCGGGGAAGGCCGTAAAGCCCTTTTTTTGTTGGCTCGATGAGCGGTTAGCCCCGACATAGAATGCAGCTTGGATCTTGTGCCTTTGGGGGGAAGGCGGCCCGGTAGGACCCGGGTTTTGTCGGCATATTATCGGCGGGGCTTTGGGGAATAGGATCGCACGCTAGCGGTGTGAAGGCCTTAAGGTCAATCGCCATGCCATACGAAGGTGTGCTCGAGGAGGTACGCCGCGCGATCGAACTGAAAAGACCGCGGCGGTTGCCCGTCTTTGCCCACAGCGAAGAGTTCGACGTGAAATGGTACGGGCGATACTGCTACGAGGAGGTCTGCCAAGACGGCAATAAGATGGCGGAGGTGTGGATCGCTGCAATCGAGGAGTTCGACTACGATTGGGCATGGCTTCAGGTGGATGACTGCTTTGAGTTTGAACCGCTGGGCGTGGGGACGCATGGTGAAGGAAATATCCTGCGGGCTACCCGGGACTATTTGCCGGCGTGTCGGGAGAGCTTGGACCGGCTGCGGATTCCGGATCCCTGGCGGGAAGGGCGAATGCCTCAAAAGCTCTTGGCTTTGCGTCGGCTGCGGGAGCATTTCGGCGATAGCGTGCTGGTTGTGGGCAGTTGTGCGGCTCCGTACAGTTCCGCTGGATTGTTGTTCGGCTTGGAAAACGCGATGATCCTCGGCTTGACCGATCCGGAACTGCTCGCCGCGACATGCGAGTTTTTTGTGGATTTGCAAAGCAGGTGGATCGAGGCTCAAGCGGAAGCCGGCGCGCATGCGATTTGGCTGGGCGATTGTAACGCGTTTTCGGGGATGCTTTCGCTGAAGCAATATTGCGATTTTGCGCTTCCATGGTGCAAAAAGCTGATTGAGCGCGTCCGTCGGCTGGGGGTGATCATCTACCTGCATAATAGCGAGATTGCAATCGGACACTTGGAGGCCTCTGCCACCAGTGGGGCCGATATTATCAACTGTGGTCCTGCGGCTGACCTCGCGGCCGTGCAAAGTGCCCTAGCAAACAAGGTGTGTTTCAGCGGGAACCTTGATCCTCTTGGGGTTCTGTTGAATGGGACGCCGGCGCAGGTGGCTCAGGAGACCGAGCGACTGATCCGGGTTGGCTCCCGCCACGGGGGATATCTGTTTAACACCGGGGAAATGAATCCGCGGGATGTTCCGGTGGAAAATATGAAGGCAATGGTGCGGGCGGTGCGCGAGAGTTCCCGCTCGCTGGACTAAGAGGGCTTTCCCGCGCGTGTACTCAAGCTCTTGCTCGGTGAGAGGCTTCAGGTAAGAGACGAACGAAATCTCGAACCTTTAGCGCGCGAGTGCCCAACGTTTCGCCCGTTGAAATGCTTCTTTAGGTGCATCGGCGACGCCGATGGGGGAAAACTTTCCGCCGCCACGCGATCGCGGGCAAAGCGACTCGTTCGCTACCACGCTTGGGTTTGGCCAGGCATCGCACAGGGGTAAATCCGTTTTTCGTTGGGCTTTACCGGCGGTTCGGCATCCCACGTGTACTGGCGAGGTGACAGATCGAGTTGGGAATTGATGGCTTGCTCCCAAGTGACTTCTTTTCCGGAATAGGTGGCCATTCGGCCGAGGATAGCCGTCATAGAGCTTTCGGCAGCCCAATCGCATTCGTTATAGGGTTCGCCGGCCAAGAGGGCAGCGAATAGGTGGTCTTGCTCCAATTGATGGCCAACGGGGCCGCGTTCCCATCGCACGGGGTCTTTGCCCTGAATGCGGAGAATGGCGTGCCCATGCCCTTGAATTTCGGCATCGCCGAGTGTGCCGTGGGCAAATTCAGCGAAGGCGTTCCAGCAACCAGGCATATGCCGGCAATAGCTGTAGAATCGGACCCCATTGGGATATTCGAATTCCACGGCGTGATGATCGAAGATTTCGCCCACAGCATCGGGTCCGTAACCTTGCGCTTCGGCCCATTCGGGAGTTCGCGCCTGACGCCCTCCCATTCCGTTTGCGCGGATGGGGTGGGTTTGCATGATCCAATTGGCGACATCGATATCGTGGACATGCTGCTCGACGATGTGATCGCCAGAAAGCCACGTGAAGTAGTACCAGTTCGCCACCTGGAATTGCATTTCGGTTTGGCCGGGCTTTCGGGGCCGGAACCATACGCCCGCCGAGTTGAAGTAGGCCCTCAGGAAGCGTACTTCGCCGATGGCACCGTCGTGAATCCGGCGGATCACCTCACGGTGTTTCACCTCGTGCCGCAGGTGGTGGCCCACTGCGACCAGGAGTTTCTTTTTCTTCGCCTGTTCATTCGCGGCGATGACGCGGCGGACTCCCGGCGCATCCACGGCCACGGGCTTTTCCATGAAGACGTGTTTTCCCGCGCGGACGGCGGCTTCAAACTGCATGGGGCGAAAACCCGGCGGCGTGCACAGGAGGACCATGTCCACATCGCTCTCGATCGCCTTCTGGTAGCCATCCAAGCCGACAAAACGCCGTTCCGGAGGGACATCCACCTGATTGGGGCAGCGAGCCGTGATGGCCCGGAGACTGTTTTCCAGCGGTTCAGGGAATGCATCGGCCATTGCGACGAGCTTGACGTTCTTGGTGGCGGCATTTTGCAGGGCATCGATGGCCGCGCCGGTCCCCCGGCCTCCGCACCCGATCAGCGCGATGCGAATCAGTTCGTTTCCTGCCGCATGGGCAGCCCGTGCTACCGCGAGCGTGCCTGTCGCCCCCACAAAGCTAGCACCGGTTGCGGCGATTCGCGCCGACTTGCTGGACTGGTCTCTATCGGTACCCGGCTCGCAGGAGATTGGACGGCATTGAGCCGAAACTCCACAGCCGGTGTTAGAGGCCCCCGCTGGAAGTTCCGTTTTCGCCACTTCTCGAGACGATTTCATCATCTTTTGCCTCCTCAGGAATCGGTCGTATTAGATCGCTGCTTTTTCAAAGGATTTCGGGAGAGTTTTGGCGCCCTGAGCCTGGAAAACTCGGCTTCCCCGGAAGACCACTTTGCTCGGAAGGCGTTTTGCCAGCAAAGCTTTTTACCGGTTGCCGACAAAGCTTGTTCATTGACAAATCTTGTTGGGGAAGGCTTTTTTATCCTCGAGATTTATCGCTCACAAACCTTTTTCGGCCTCATGCGGCTTATTGCCTACTGCGGTTTTCGCTGCGGGTACCCGTTTTTTGTCCGCAGGGAATGTTTTCTTCCGTTACGGAAGCCTCTGTCACCTACGAAAACTCACTTGTCAATGAAATATTTCTTCCAGCGAGGTCGTGGGTGCAGGTTGGGTTTTTGCACGCATCAAAGCGTTTTGCGAATTTGTAGACGTTTTGTTGTCTTCATAGACTTTCTTGCCGAACGAGGTTCGCTCACCACGATGCTGAGGAGCAAAGGGGGCATCTGCCCTCGTGCCTTCGGGCCATCCGGCTTACGATCGAACTTTATCGGTTTGGGCTGATTTAGCAACATGTGTTTGGGGATCACCAGGTGCTCGGGGTCATCCGGACTGACTTTATCGCTAGGGGCTGGTTTAGCATCAATTGTTTCTGCCCAATCTTGAACCGATTGGGTTTGCTCGCTAAGGGGGACGCCTCGACCTATCAAACTGCGAAACCCCTGACCATTTCTGATTTTGATCCCCGAGAGTTTTGACTCCCTTGTGATTGCACAATTTCGGGTAAAAATTTCGGTGGTTGAGAAATGGTAGCCTCGGGAGCTACCGAAGAAAAGGGTTTGAGGGTTTTGCGGATCAACCCTTGTAATGGGCCCAACTTAGGCAATCACGCACGGCGCAAGCGGAGCCTTTGGTCTTTTGCGGGATGCGATCGAATTGGTGCACTTTTCTGTGTGTTGGTGGGCCGCTTTTTGCCAGATTGCGGTTTCCTTTGCGGAGACCGGTTTGAGCCGTGTGTTTCGCGTTCTAAGTGCCAATTCGTGGGTTCGTCGGTCCGTTGGAGCCAGTCCGCCGATTCTTCGTAGCGGGATAGCCGGCAGAGACCGTGACCCTGTTTGGAGCCCTCGACTTTCCGCGGTAGAATCGGGGCTCTTCGCGATGACCTAAATGTGGCGTATAACTCGCTTGCCACGTCCCCAGGGCCCCGTGTCGATTAAAAATGGCCAAATTTCGTTTGAAAGTTGCAAGAGAAAAAGTTTCAAAAGAATTTGGAGAAAAGTCTTTTCTTTGGGAAAGAAACTTCGGGCTTACATGGGGGTTTAATCTATAGCCGGAAGGGGGGAGGAACCGTCGAAATATCGCGATTTTTCGGCGGGAAAACGCGCGGAAAAAAACAACTCGGGGGGGCACCGGATTTCGAGAAAAACCGGCTCAAAATGCGCGCAAGTTTGGAAGTCCCAGTGGGCGTTTGGCAAGGTTAGGTTTCAATCAGGCGGAGGAGAACCATGCGAAGAATTCTGTGGACCATCACGGCCTTTGCCGTTTTGTTCGGTGGGATGGTTTTGGCTCAGCAGGCTGCTCAGGAGCGACCGCGCGGCCCTGGGGGACCTGGCGGCCCCGGGGTAGAACCGTTGATGCGCTTCAATCCGATCTTTCGACTTTTCGACACTAACCAGGACGGTGCGATCACCGAAGCGGAGTGGAACAAAGCTTCGGAGGTTTTGGCGAAATTGGATCGGGACGAGGATGGGCGGGTGGTGCCGCAGGAATTGCGCGATTTGATCCCGATAGGTCCGGGGATGGGCCCGCCGCCGGGCTTCGGTCCGCCGGGTGCCCGGCCGAGTGGGCCACCCGTCGCAGCCCCACAGGGTGGTGCGGATTATGAGAATCCCCTTTTGGCGAAAGACGACGGCGAGGAGCGGGTCCTTTCGGTCCTCCAGGAGGTCGGCAAGCTGCGGCGGTACCAAATCGTTTCGGAGACCGACGGTCGCTTGCTGCGGCTTTTAACCGAGACCGTAGGGGCCAAGCGGGTGGTGGAGATCGGCACCTCCGTGGGATACTCCGGCATTTGGTTTGCGCTTGCGCTGCGCAAGACATCGGGACATTTGTACACCCATGAAATCGACTTAGAACGTGCACGGATGGCCCGCGAACATTTCGAAAAAGCCGGTTTGGGCGATCTGGTGACGATTATCGAGGGTGATGCCCATGAGACAGTCAAACAGCACAAGGAACCGATCGATATCCTTTTCTTGGATGCCGACAAAAGTGGCTACATCGACTACTTAGAAAAGCTGCTGCCTTTGATCCGGCCGGGCGGTCTTATCATTGCGCACAACATGCGGCGGCCGGCGGCGGATCCTCGATTCGTCGAGGCGATTACAAAAAATCCCGACCTCGAAACGAGTTTCCTGCTGATGGAAGGGGCGGGAATCAGCGTCACGCTTAAGAAGCGCTAAGCGGACCCAATGCTGAGTGCGCTGCTCCGGGGCAGCGGTTGAGGTCGCTCCTTCAGCTTTCCCGGGGCAATTGATTGCGTGAAAGTGCTTTCTTCCATCGCTTGAATTGGGTGAAACTGCTTTCTTCAAGAGCTTAGTGTAACGGAGATGAGCCGCCGGGGTGATTATCCCCGGCGGTTTTCTTTTGGCAAGCCGCCAAAAATCAAGATACCCATCGGCAGGGGTGTAAAAACCGAAGGCCTGCAAAGCGCCCAGAGTGAAACATCAGTCAATCCGATCTAACACAGCTCGAATGCAGCTTATCGATCTGATGCACCCTACTACGGGGAAAGCTAAGGCGGGGCTGCCAGCGCAGTTAGCCGCGAATGAAGACACATCCGCGATACGAACGCGAAAACGGGGGGAATTCCGAGGTTCGACAAGGCCGAAAAGACGCCTCTTAGAGCAGTAGAAATTGGAGTAGTAGAAGTTGGGTAGCGGCAATACCTTCAATAGTGGCTCCTCACGCCCTCCTCGGGCGAAAGGATCCGCGACCTGCACCTCCCTCCCTTAGCACTCCTCGATGAGAATGACGACAGCAGAGGGCGGCTCGGCAGCGGGTTTCTCCTCCGCCGGCTGCCGGGTGTGCCAAACAAGTTCCAGCTCATTCCGGGGAAGAAGCAATCGGCTTACTTCCCAGGACGTGCGGCTTTCTGCCGAGGCCGTTCCCAAAAGTTGATGGTTGAGGTAAACTTCACACGCCCCGCTGTGGTTGTCGATTTCGATCCAAACATTTTGGTGCGGCGATAGGCCGGTTGGCCGCCCAAAGCATCGGTGGAAGACGAGCCGTGCTCCGTCGAACCAACTTTGCCACGGCTTGCGTAGACGAATGCGATGCATCCTGCAATGGCCTGTAGAGTACTTTGGTGCACAAAAATCTAAACCGATTTACTGCTTTATAGCGTATTTACTGCATAACTTTGCTACTACCAATGTAGCGTGTGGCGGCTGCGATCAAGCGATCTGCAATTGTTATGCCTAAAGCCGCACTGTATTTTAAGTGTGAGTTTCCGTGCAAAGAGGGATCAGGGTGGGCTGTGATTACTGTGGGCTTCACCTCGAGATGCTTGTGACCCAAAAATCGGGGCACTTCGCCGGAGAATCTTTGGCAAAACGGTGGCATATCCCGCGAGCCTGAATGCATCCGGGAACCCAGAACCGGCTAAACGCCGGGCGGGAAAAAGCCGAGTTGGCTCGTTTAACACCCGAGTGTGCTTCATGGGCTCAGTCTATCTCGGGCCTAAGTTGCGGGGAGTGGTGTGCTGCGAATGGATTTGGTGCCCAACACCATCAAAAAACGCACACAAAAACCGGTCAAAGGAGGAGCTATAGGCAAAAGGCGTGGTTTGAGCAAAAGATTGCTTTTGGCATGTAAAAGCTCGAGGAAATCGTACGTAAGACCAAAAGATACTGGGACCTAAGTCATCATTCACAAGGGGGAGAGCGGTTAAACGAGAAACAATAGCTCATTGGTCGTATTTCTCAAAGCGGCCCGGTGGGAATGTCGTTAACCGGAAAAGCTGCTGTATGTTGCGCGTTTAAGTTAACTTCGCGCATTTTATTTCTGAAGACCTCTAGCTACACTAAAATGCCCCATTGATGCCCGAGCACAGTTCCCGCCAAGAATCCCGGGCAAAACTCGAAAACCACTAGCAAAAGCTGAAAAATTTTCGGCAACGACTGAAGATCACAAGTTGAGAAGCAAAAATTATTGGTTGAGAGGCAAAAACAGTGAGTTGAGATCCAAACAAAAGAAGCGAAAAGAGGTGAAAATCATAAGTTTACAGTTAGCGATGAAGCTGATATGCGTTCTTATAAAGGCCTTAGGGCCATCGACGGACCACGCGCCGTGTAGAAGGCGAATTACGAACGTATCGCTGAAGAATGCACGTTGGGTTTCCTCTACCGGCAGCAAATTTTGACAGGCACGAATCAACAATTCCATAGGATCATTAACCCGGTACCTTTTAATGCCGGGGCTGAAGGAATCGTGCTTTGGGTCGGTGAAAGATCCGGGCAAGAGCTGTTGTCAACCAGGAAATGGCCACTTCAGCGCCGCGGCTCGAATGAGTCGGAGATGTCTTAGCCCGAGAGCCTGACGTATTGTCGAGATAGTAAGGCGATGGCGCCTTTCGGGTGGAACCGGTTTTGCAAATGAATGCAACGCTTTCGGCATTCAGGTAGCCGGAAAGTTGTCGTTCAGCATGTGCCATGAAGTCAGCCTATAACAGCACGTGCAATGGACGGAGCGCATGTTCCAAGGGGCAATTCTCCCAAGGCGATGCAAGCTGCTTGTGGGAGGAAGAGGCTCGAAGGCGGAGCGCAAGCCATCTCGCAAATCAAGTGGTTCGCAGCAAACGAAGCTCATCTCTTAAAGGCGGAAATGGGTACGCAAAGCTATGGCTAAGGTCCTGGTAACCGGAGCAAGTGGGTTTATCGGCTTCAATTTAGTGCAGGAGCTGGTGGAGCGCGGGGATTGTGTCACCGCGTTAGTGCGATCCACCTCTCGGATTGACCGCTTGAAGGATTTGCCGGTTACCTTGGCATCGGGGGATGTGACGGAGCCGGCGTCGCTTCGGGACGCGGTTGGCGGGCAGGAGATTGTGTACCACATTGCGGGGCTTACGCGGAGCTTAAGCGCTGGTTGGCTATGGCGGGTTAATGAGGAGGGGGTGCGGAACGTCGCGCAGGCTTGTGCCGACAGTTCTCGGCCACCGGTGCTTGTGGTGGTTTCCTCGTTGGCTGCGGCGGGACCGGCGCCGAAAGATCGCCCGCGTTGCGAGGACGATCCGCCGCAACCGGTGTCGTTTTACGGGCGAAGTAAGTTGGCCGGCGAACAAGCCGCCCGAGCTTTTGCCGATGCGGTCCCGATTACCATCGTGCGCCCGCCAGTGGTGTTTGGCCCCGCCGATGTCAACGGTTTACCCATGTTTCGGACGGTCAAGCGCTGGGGGATTCATCTTGTGCCGGGCTGGGGGCGGCGGCGATATTCGCTGATCCATTCGGAGGATTTGGTCGAGCTTTTTATTCTCGCTGCTGAAAAAGGGGAACGCCTTCAGCCGAATTCCACCTCAGCGGCCGTTAAGCCCGATCAAACAAGCGGGGCCGCTCAGGAGGTTGCGACGGTCCCCACGGAGGGAATCGGCCGCGGGATCTACTTCGCGGCAGGGCCCGAGTATCCCACCTGGGCGGAGCTGGGACAATTGGTGGCCCGAGCGGTGGGACGTCGGAAAGCCTGTATTCTTCGCGTGGCCAAGCCCGGTGTGTGGATGATTGCCGGCTGCGTGGAATTGCTGGAACGGCTGCGGCGTCGGCCCATGTATCTCGATTTTGACAAGGCCCGGGAAGTCAATGCAGGCAGTTGGGCCTGCTCGTCGCGGAAAGCCTTTCAGCAGTTAGGATTCGCTCCAAAGGCGCCGTTGTTCGAACGCCTGCGGCAAACCGCCGATTGGTATCGCGCCCAAGGGTGGCTCTAACGCCAGAAAGTGGCTCTCACCCCCGAAAATAATTCTTCGACCAATCAGTCCTCACAACCTAAAAAGCTTACTTTCGCCGTATTGAATCGAGCAATGCGGGAAGCTTTCCTTTCCCCTCAAAGTCGCCACCCGAAAATCAGTATCGCGGAAACGATGATCGCCAAAACCAGGGCCGGTACCCGGCTCTTGTGGGTGGTGGGATCGGTCAGTTTACTCTCGCGTACCGCGTAATAACCCATGGCCAAAAGCACAAGCAAACTGACCGTCGAGATCAAAGCCTTCGACATAAGTGGTGTGGGGGTTTTCAGTGTGCCGGCAACAGATCGGGAAGCTCTAACGTGAATCCTGCCCCAGTGATATGAATTGCGCCCCACTTATAAGAACTATAAGAACTTTTCGGTCGCCATTTTTAGTCCAGTCATGCCTAATAGGTTGGCTTGAGGAGAAGAGGAAAATAGATTTCTTGAGCCAGAAGGGGCACTCATAACGGAAGCAGCCCGGGGTCAAAAGAGGTGCTCAGAATTAAAAAAGCACCGAAAGCCAAAACTAGGTATCCAGAACCTACAGGAGCAAATGAAAAGCTCAAGCCGCCGCGCTGATTACATGGCGGTTTTACCCAGGAGTTTTCTTCCGTCGGTTCCGCCAAACCATCCTCAGCGCAAGCCGCGGGTATCCCGCCCAAAAAGGGAAAATTGGCAACCACAGCGGAGATTGCCGCCAAAGATCTCGTGCGTTCATCCAAGGATTCTGCCAAACGAGGGCCGCGTGGCCCGCACCCCCGTCAGCCAGAAACTTTCAGCAGTTGGTTCAGGGATTCTGGCCTAAAGCAGACGGGTGCCGGCCTCGACTTGATCGGCCTCAAACGGCTCGACGTGTACGAGAACCTCAACGACCTCCTGCACCTCGGCAATCAGTCGATCGCGGACGGCCGTCGCAATATCGTGCCCTTCCCGAACGGTGATTTCCGGGTCCACCAGGATGTGCAAATCCACATGTACCCCAGGCCCGACATAGCGTGTCCGCAGTTTATGCATCGCCTGAACGCCTTTGGTGCGCAACACTAGCTGCACCAAATTTTCGACTTGCTCCTCGGTCATGCCACGGTCGGTCAATTCATGAAAGGCGGGAACCGCAACGGTCCAGGCGGCATAGAGGATCAAAGCCGCGACAATCACCGTGGCCACATGATCAAGATGGCCCCACTGGGGGTTCAATTGGCTTCCGGCCACAGCAAGAGCAACCGGCAGCGAGCTGAGGGCATCGGTCCGATGATGCCAGGCATTGGCGATGATCGCCGCCGAGCGAATGCGGCGACCGATCGCCGCGGTCCACCGATAAAGCCACTCCTTGGCAACGATCGACACACAAGCGACCACGAAAGCAGGCCAGGTGGGCACCACCGTCTGCCCGGCATGCAGCGCGGAAATAGCCCGATAGGCCAGCCCAATCCCGACGCTGGCCAATGCCAAGCCAATCAGCCCGGTGATGAGCGTTTCAATCCGCCCGTGCCCGTGCGGATGGCGGCTATCCGCCGGTGCACTCCAAACGCCGGTCCCTACCAGGACCATCGCATCGGTAAACAAATCCGACAAGCTATGGACCGCATCGGCCACCAAGGCCTGACTGGATGCCGTAATCCCCCACACAAACTTGGCGAAAGCCAAAAGGGCGTTGACCACCAGCCCCCACCAAGTCACCTGTCGGGCCGCTCTGCTGACGTCGATTTCGGCAAGAACTTCAGAAGGCACGGACTTTCCGCGAATTTCAATACTTTCGTTTAGGGTGAACGCATTGGGCTTTCAGTTACCGCAGGATCCACGAGGCACATGTCTTCAAAGTGCCCTTAAGGATTTGCACTTTCCTGCCGGACAGGAACGATTTCTAGGCGGTCTAACCAGCCCAAGCGCTCGGCCACCTGGCGGGGGTAAACCCAAGCGTCGACCTCGCCCGTTTCAAGCCAAATCGGACATCGCTCCATGACCATAGCCACCACTTGGGGCAAATCCAAAAAACGCTCTACGTTTAGCACGATGGGACCGTCGCGGTGACGCGCCCGCAATCCGCTGAGCCGAAGCTCGGCCAGGTTCGGCTCGAAGACCGCCGCATAAAGTGCCCAGCCGGCCGCACTCCCGCGGCCCTCCAGCACCAGCGGCCGACTCTCAAACCCGGGCAACCGCCGCACTGCTTGAACGGCGCGACGCACGTCCCAAATCCGCATTCCCTCCACCGATTGGCCCAAAAGCATGAATCGCCGCCGGATCTGCACTTGTTTTCGTTCATTTGGATTCCAAGCATCCGGACCGATCCCTCTCGGCGGGAAGATGATCAAAGCACCGACCTCGCCGCCCAGCCGGCCGCAAAGCTGCCGGAAAAGCTCGTCGCTCGGTTCAGGCAACGAGAGCTTCGGCTCCACTCTTGCATCCCCGTCGATTACTCCCGGCAAACCCGCCCGCATTGCCGCCACAAACCGATCCCAACCCTCCTGATCGACTACCTCCAAAACCACGTTTCCTGCGCTAGCTGCTTCGGAAGCTGTGATCACGTAGCACCGCAGAGCCACTCCCGGCTGACTCAGAAAATCTACGGCAAGGACCGTCACGCCCTTTCCCGAGGCCCGATAAGTTACCCGCGGATCCGCCGTCGCCGTATCGTGAGGCCATGCCCGGAAACTTTTTTCCAGCAATAAGCCGTACCACCGCTCGCTTTGGTTTTTCCAACTCTCCAAGGAATCGGGCACCGTCGGCACCGAAGCTGAAGGGACAAACACTTCGTGAATGGTGGCGTTCAGTTGATCGGCGGGTAATTCCGCAAACACCTTCAGTTGTTCCGGTTGGAAGGGCTTTTCCGCAGGAATTTCGATCGGCCGCTCGATGCCCTTCAAATGCTTATCGAACCACCGAAATGCCGCTTGCTGAAGCTCTTCGGTATCTTCATGCCGACCTGGATAAAGCGCAAGCCCCACTTTATCCGCGGCCCCAACAACGGTGTACAAGTTTTTGACCTTTTCAAATAGCCGCTCCACCCCATCCTGCGGAAAGATGTCGTCATTATCCGTATTGCCAATCAAAAGGGCCCGCGGCGCTATCAGGGCAGCTACCATCGGATAATCCCACCGATAGGTATTAACGATGTACATGCAGTCGCAGTGGCCCTCCACGCAGCCATCCGGCACATGATCGGCCAAATCGGTGATGCCCGCCACAGGAACCGCTGCCTTAACACGCTCGTCAATGGCGGCAATCCACCAACTATAAGCCCCACCACCACTGCGGCCGGTGACGCCGATTTTTTCGGGATCGACTTCCGGACGCGATTGCAGGTAATCGATTGCCCGCATCCCGTTCCAAGCCTCGACCCCCGCCGGCGTATACCCGCGGTTATTCCACCACCACATCCCGTAGCGATACGTTCCGTGGTGGATCCCCTCGATTTCGCCGAGTTGAACCGAGTCGATCACCAGGCAGACGTACCCCAATCGGGCAAAGCGGACTCCGTGGTGTTGGTACGCACACTTGTTCCCGTAGCTGATCCCCTCCTTGCGCACCCCTGCATGACCACACACATAGAGGATGGCTGGCACTCGGCCCGAAAGCTCCTTCGGACGGTACAAGTTGCCGGTCACATAAAGCCGCGGCATCGACTGAAAATAAAGCTTTTCCACCACAAAATCATCTGTCTCAATGGTACCGGTTACCGTCACTTGCAGGTCGGTCCTCTCCGGAAGGGGATCCAGTCCCAACATCTCCATTAGTTGCCGACGATACTCCGCCCGTTGAGCCTCCCATGAGGCCCGATCCGGAAGAGGGTTCAAGCAGCGGTCGCCGATCAAAGCGGTTTGCAACTTGAAGTATTCTGCAAGATGTTGATCGCCGGGTCGGTCCCCCAATTTGATCCAGTCTGGCCGCGGAGCCCCGACCACATTCGAAGCCGCAAATAGCACGGCAAAAAGCATCAAGGTCCTTTGCACCCAGGGCACAGAAGCCCGCTGTACCCGGATCCCGGTCGAGCTAAATCGAATTGCTCTCAAACCCATGGCATAAGCTCCCCTTCAATGGTCACGCTGCCCTACCTGCGATCCGCAAGTTTCCTTTACCTTCGCATTGAATTCGCGTGATCTCAGCGTGATAGCAGCTCACACTTTAGCAACGTGATTCCCTTGGCAAAAGTTGGGAGGAAATTTGGTAAAAAATATTGTCCCGAAATTTAAACGACTTTATTATAAAGCTACTTGGTGATTTTTGCGCGATCGCCGTGTTGCGACGATAACCCCTGAAATACCTAGCCGACAGGACTGTGCTAGCCCTCCGAGTGGGCCCAATCGAGATTGCTCCGGAATCAAACCCCCGATTTATGCACCTTACTGCCTTCCATCCAGTTGATCTGCCTTGATTGCCCCGGAGGGGCGAAAAGTTTTTGTGCTCCCGCTTCGCATATTAGACCCAACCAAGATGCGGCCGCATTGAAGCCTTCTTAAACACCAAAACCGTGCCCCATTCGCAGTAAGTACACGCAGCTTTTTGGGTCACCCGGTTGCTCGTTAGCCTCCGGTAAATTGGTAACTATAGCTTCCGGCGGATTGGTAGATTGTGGTGAATCGGTAGATTCTCGCGGATCGGTTTCTAAAGCTCATTTGATTTTTGCTCGGAACGGGCAAGTAACCTGGGGCGGGCATAAAGGAGGATCGCTGATGCGTAGCTACGATTTGCCCCTAGGAAAACGACATTCGAGGCCGGCATTTCACGGACTTGCCCCTCGGCCGGAATGGAAAAACGAGGCGGCTGATGCCGTAGGCGGGGATGGCGGGCGTTTGCGCCCTAGAACATCCGGCGCCAATCGGGGTTCGCTCAAGGCATGGGTGTATGCCAATGATTCGGTCGCTGCTTCCACCATGGCTCCCTGGTGCTCTTTAACCGCGTGGGTTGCCTTGCTCATCGTTTTTGTCCCATGCGGAGGAAGTTGGATTCATTCGGCCGAGGTTAGCCCGGGATTTCAAAAGGGGCCCCTTTTGGAAAAGTTCTTGAATTCGCCAGAGGCCGACTTCGACGAGATCATCTTCGCCGTACGTGTCCCAGGCCGGGACCATTGGTATGTCACTTTTGGCAACTACTCGGATCATTCCGAGGATCCGGCGCAAAAACTCGGCTTTAAATTCGAGGATGGAGTCTACTGGGGCTACGGGGAAGGGGGACGTCTTTGTCGTCTGAACCTCCGTACAGGTGAATTGAAGGTGCTCCTGGAGGATCCCCGCGGAGGTGTCCGCGATCCTCAGGTCCATTATGATGCTCGAAAGATCCTCTTTGCGTATCGGCCCGGCGGGCAACACGCCTATCATCTTTACGAAATTGAAGCCGATGGTACAGGTCTTCGGCAGTTAACTTTCGGGCAAGACGACGAGATCGAGCCCACTTATTGCCCGGATGGGAGCATTGTATTTTGCTCCTCGCGTTGTCAGCGGTTTGTGAACTGTTGGTATACCCGCGTCGCCACACTTTACCGCTGTGAAGCCGATGGCTCGGGGATTCGGATGCTTTCCAGCAACAATGACCACGACAATACGCCTTGGACCTTGCCCGACGGTCGGATCCTCTACATGCGTTGGGAATACGTGGACCGTAGCCAGGTACATTACCACCATCTTTGGGTGATGAATCCCGATGGTACCCAGCAAATGGTCTTTTACGGCAACTTTCATCCCGGCGTGGTGATGCTGGATGCCAAGCCGATCCCCGGCACCAAGAAGGTGGTGGCTTCTTTTTCGCCGGGGCACGGGATGCCGGAGCATTTGGGCTATGTGACGATCGTCGATCCCGCCATGGGCCCCGATCATCTCCCTTCGGCCAAAACCATCACCCGGCACCCGCGATGGAAAGACCCCTATGCCTTTAGCGAGGAGTGGTTCCTTGTGGCAAGTCCCCAGGGGATCCACATCATGGACAGTTCGGGCAATGCGGAGTTGATCTACCGGTTGCCCGAGGGCGAAAAGCATCTCCAGTGTCACGAGCCGCAACCGCTGCGTCCTCGGCCGCGAGAGCCGGTGTTGGCCAGCCGGGTCAACCTGGCCAAGGCTACAGGGCGAATGATCCTCGAGGATGTCTACCGCGGGCGAAAAATGCATTCAGTGCCCCGCGGCACGATCACCAAGCTTTTGGTTCTCAAGCAGCTACCTAAACCGGTCAATTTTTCCGGCGGAATGGAGCCGCTCACCATCGGCGGGTCGTTTACCTTGGCGGAAATCGTGGGCGAGGTGCCTGTGTATGAAGATGGCTCTGCTTACTTCGAGGTGCCGGCTTTGCAGTCGCTGTTTTTCGTCGCTCTGGATGCCCAAGAACGGCCGGTCAAGCGCATGCACAGCTTTGTCACTTTGCAGCCCGGCGAGACGATGAGTTGCGTCGGCTGCCACGAGCATCGCATCCAGACGCCTCACTCCGTTCCGAACGATTTGATTGCCTTGCGATATCCGCCCGTGCCCGTCAAGCCCATAGAAGAAGTGCCGAAAGTCTTCGATTTTCCGCGGGATATTCAGCCGATTCTGGATCGCCACTGCGTCGCCTGCCACAACCCGGATCGTCGCGAAGGGAAGGTCGATTTAACGGGCGATCGCACCATGTGGTATTCGATTTCTTATTGGACGATGCAAACCCGGGGACTTGTCTCCGACGGGCGGAACCGCCCCCAGAGTAGCTATGACCCATATGCGATCGGCAGTTCGGCAAGCCGCCTGATGAGCTTTTTGGACGAAACTCATTATGGCGTGAAGCTCACAGAACATGAACGCCGGATGATCCGACTTTGGATCGAAACCAGTGCCTGTTTTCCCGGCACTTACGCCGCTCTGGGGTGCGGTCGCTATCCCGTACACTTGCCGTATGGGGCCATGATGCAGCGGTGCGGCGAATGTCACGTCAAGGACGTGACGATCAATGGCCAGTCGCTAAAGCGGTTTGTCGCCTCCGGCGGCTGGGGTGGCGAGCTGGAGCCGCTGTGCAATATTTCCCGCCCGGAGAAGTCCTATTTGCTCCTGGGCCCACTGGCTCGATCGGCCGGCGGATTGGAGCTATGCGGCAAGCCGATCTTTCAAGACCGAAACGATCCTCTTTATCAGCACATTCTTGCGGCAATCGAGAATGCTCATCGCCGGCTAGAAGTCGGCAAACGCTTCGATATGCCGGGCTTTCGACCCAACGAGCATTACATCCGCGAAATGCAGCGGTTTGGGTTTCTTCCCAAAGATTTGAGCCCGGAACAGCCGATCGATGTCTACGCTGTGGATCGCGCATATTGGGATTCGTTTCTGTATCCGTCGCGCAGCACTTATCCCGGGGCGTTCGAAAACCCTGGAACGCGGCTCAAAACCCCGGAGCAAGTGGCACAGCATGGAAGCGACGCTGTCTCTTCCCCACCCGAAACCCGGTGACCGAGCGCGGCAAGCATTCCGACCCGACGGCGCACCCGCTCCGACGGAGTCTCGCCGCAAACCCATCTTCATATCAGGCAAACCGATATGGATATGCGGCAAATCGCTATGCCCAGGAGGCAAACGGATATTCGTTTGCGGCATACGCGGAAAGCCGAACGCAAATGCCGGTTGCTCAAGCGGGGCAATAGCAAGTTCTGAAACCGCTCAAAAAACTCGGGTAGAAGCAGCATCCTCGCATGGCTGCTCACTTGAGCAAGACGGGTAAGCGGGAGGTTCCCGTATCAGCCTCTTACATTAAAAACCGGTAGTGCATGGCTAAACGCCGTGCGTCTTGGAGAAAAGCAAAAGCTTCCAACGAAAAATCCGGAGTATCCTCGCTCAAATCCGCGCGCGAAGCGGGATCTTCTCTTCGTAACACGATGCTGCAGATCATTGGCATTCAAATCTGCGCGCGAAGCGGGCTCCTAACCGGCACCTTGACCCGCACCGGCCCACCGCTGGTAATCCGCCAGGTGCTCGCGGAGGGCGGGCGAAATTCCGTTTGGGCCTATGGCGTCGACATGCTTTGCGAGCGTCCTTAAAAGCACGTCGAGTTGTTGATCGGGCGAAGCGGTGAGATCCAAGAAAAGGCATCGTTTACCCCGGACCATACACTCGCCGCCGGCACCCTCGAGGCATTCTTGACGCACCTGGTAGCCCAACCGGTGAAGGAGGCGGATCGCCTCGCCGATGATGCTCAGCTCGTGCATCCTTGCAACTTCCTCCGAAAGCTTCCTGGGTTAGGATCCATCCCATCCGAGCCTGGCTTGCGCGCTCAATCACTCCAGGGCTGATTCTTGTCGGTATCGAAACGGATAGCTTGCCGCAAAATGGATCTCCTCGTATCTCCTCGCGAAGAAGTTTTCCCCCGGAAAAACTCTGCGCTCAAGCCGAAAAAATAGCCTGTCAAAAACAGCGCCTATCCTCTCCTGCGTACGAGCTCCAAAAACCTTGAAAGCTAACGCGCTCACCGCGCCGATCGCTCCCCTGCCCTCCTATCCTCTCTCACCATTTCTCACGTCAAATCTCGGAATTCGCTCCGGGCATCATCCCCCAATTTTGTTAGGGTATCCTGATGCGCTCTTTGGTTGATCCAGTGATCCGCGCTTAAGCGGACCCCAGAGATCCATCGAAACTTGGATCTGACCTTGGATGGCAACATCCATCTTTAAAAAAAAGGGACCTTCACGCCGCAACCACCGACAGTCCCTGTCCGACAGATTTTGCCCGACTCGCAGTCTGATTCCTAAATTGCCAGTGAATTCGGCATTCGGAGAGAAGTCTGGGCAATCCAGTCCGCGGCGCATTCACTGGCTTTTCGGCGACGGAACGACTGGGTAAATCGGGAAAGTGGGAAAAGCCGCTTTTACGGATTTATCCACTCAACGGTTTACATGCCGTAAACCTTAAGTTTTGAGACCGATTTCCCTCTCAGGGCAACTTAACGGATTGTACCGGGTTGGGTTCCAGAGCTCCAATAGGATTCGACGATAGGATTGAAAGGCTCCCCTCGGGCTCACCGAAACGGGGGGCGACTCCCCATTTGCCCGTGGTTATGGATGAGCGAGATCGGCGGGTGGTGATGGGTTGGTCGTGACCTTAAAGGGAGAAAAGATTTCCCAAGTTTCAAATCTGCGACGTGTGGCAGCGGCAGAAATGGCGGAAATAAAGCTGTCTCCGTGGAATACAAAAGGGACACGTTTTTGCGGGCTTCTTCATGTGGCGTAAGGCGTAAGTGATACACAAACTATGGAAAGATGGGAATTAGGACCAGCGCGATGAATCCGGGTGACCTGGCAGCGGAAAACCAGCGCTTGCGCGAGCAACTTATGCAGGCTCAACGGATGGTGGCACTCGGGGAATTGGTCGCCACCGCAACGCACGAGTTCAACAACGTCCTGATGACCATCATCAATTACGCCAAGTTAGGTTTACGGCATCAGGATGCACAAACTCGGGAGAAAGCCTTTGACAAGATCCTGGCGGCGGGCACCCGTGCAGCCCGGATTACCAATGGCGTCCTGGGAATGGCCCGCAACCGCTCCTCGGCCAAAGAGCCCACTCAGTTGAACACGCTCATCGAGGACACCCTCCTGCTTTTGGAGCGCGACCTGAATAAACACCGGGTGACGGTGGAAACCCATTTGGAGCCTGTGCCTCCGGTTGCCGTAAATCCCGGGCAAATCCAACAGCTTTTACTCAATTTGGTGATCAATGCTCGACAAGCCATGCCCCGAGGGGGGCGGATCAACCTTCGGCTGCACTATGATTCGGAGGCAAAGCTTGTAGAACTTTCGATTCGCGATCACGGGTGCGGGATTCCTCCTGAGATCCTTCCCCACATTTTCGAACCTTTTTTCACCACGAAAAGGGGGCCCGACGCTTCCGGAAGAGGGGGCACCGGACTGGGCCTTGCCCTGTGCCGGCAAATTGTGGAGGCTCATGAGGGGCGGATTCGCGTCGAAAGTACCCCGGGGGTGGGAACCACTTTCACCGTTAAGCTGCCGGTGGGTTGCAGTGCAACCGCCCCGCCTTCACCGGTGGCCAATCCCACCGTTACGCACGAGGCGACCCTGCCGCACGCAAGCTGATAAGCCGTCGTCAGCTTGTTTAGGCTAAGCATTTTCCTCACACGAAGCAAATACCCCATCTTTCCAGCTCGGCATAAACTCGTCGGCACATGGAGCTGATCCTAGCACCTTTGATGACTCAGTAAGGCTACGGGCCATTTGGTGCCGAGCCATAGGCCACAGTTTTGCAGGCAACAACCGACCTAGTGCCTATGATGGTAAGGACTTGGCGGTTGTTCTGCAAAAATTGGGGGGCACGATATTGTGAAAACATGCGATGAGGCAGGATATGGTAGAAAAAGGAGGAAGGATATCTGAGAAGGATGGCGAATACCGCATAATGCCGTGAAGTCCCGCGGTTTATCGTGATCTGCTGATTGCTGATCTTAGGAAAGCTAGTAAAGAAAGCGAAGATCGTCCTAAGAATCACAGACGACTGGTAAAGATAAAAGATAAAAGATAGCGAAAGAGTTAGACGAGTTCCCCCCTCTCTTCCTCGGTCAAAAATCTTCTCTCTTCCGAAAGTAGACTTTGGAAAGCAGATCAATTCCCCCTTGGAGAAGCGGGCGTTCCGCCAAAAAACTCGGAAATATTCCAAATATTCCGCGACAAAGTATCCCCAAAAAAAATATCCCGGGGAACCGACAAGATATCCCCGGGACACGTTCTCCTTCGAACGATTTCAAACCTTTTCAAATCACGAAGGATTGGAAATTTAAAGTGGCGGAGCTTCCGGTGGATGCAACAGCAATCGAGCGCTAGTAGCCGTAGCCCTGAACCTGAGGCTCCCAAAAACCAAAAGCTATGACGGCTTTTTAACGCGTGCTTCTTGCGGCCGCAAAATCCTCGCTGAGCAATTTCTCAATGCTTTGACCCATTGATTACGCGATCCATTGATTACGCCAGATGCTGGATCTTTGATCGATTGACCACGTGGGATGATTGATCACGTGGTATCTAACGGAAAACACTCCGGCGACACGTAGTCACCAAAGCGGCGCTGAGCCTCCAAAAGCCGTTGGCGTTGAGCGGCCAAAACCTCCCGTACCTCCGGCGGTCCGTCGGGGACTTTGTCTCGATGAAAACCCTCCACACGATCTAACTTTGCCAAATTCTCCGGAATCCGCAGTGTGAACTGACGACGATAGTCCTCAATCCGGTATTCACAGCCGCGAACTTCGCGGAAAAGCACCTGAAGATCTTCGAACCGAGGGATTAGGCCCGTCGGGCAGCGCAGTGCCGGGACTTCCCCGTGCACCCGCCGCTCCATCCATTTCACCCAGACATGCTTATCCCGGACATCGTTAACATAGCCGTTTTCATCGCACAAGAAATAATTAACCCCGAACACAAGCGGCGGTTTATGGAGCCGACGTCCAAATTCGATATTGTTTCTGATGTATTTCCCCAGCGGGATGGACACAAAATCCTGGATGCTCATGAGGTTGATTTCAGGAACACCTTCTCGTTCGACGACGGCGTAGGTCGTCTCGGTCTCCAGGGCGGCTCCGAACGCGACGATCCCATGGACCCAATCGAAGCTTTGCTGCACCGGCAGATAAGATCGACGGTCGCGGCCCCCATACATGATCCCCGCCAGCACGACGCCTTCCGGATTGTCCAATTCGGGGTCGCAATTGTCCAAAGCCTTTAGGGCTACGCAGTACCGGGCGTTCTTATGAGCCAGGGGGACCTCCTCTCCATCCGGCCCGATCATTCCCGGGTACCAACGTCCTGAGAAATTGACCCCGTCTTTCGGGGTTTCCACTCCCATTCCCAGCCAGTAAGGACGACCATCTTTGACCAAGACGTTCGAAAAGATCACTTCGCCCGGGCTAACCAGCACTTTCCAAATGAGAGGATCATCTCGCTCTCTGACGTTTTGAATGATCCCGAAGATCCCCGACTCGGCATTGGCTGCGCGGCACTCGCCATTGACTTCGTGGAAATAGGCGATGTCGTCACCGAGAATGGTCTCGCCGGGAAGCATTGCCGTGCTGGTCTTACCGCAAGCGCTGGGAAATGCACCGGCAAAATACGTCTTTCGCCCCTTGGGGCCGATCACACCCATGAGGAACATGTGTTCCGCGAGCCAGCCTTCCCGGTCGGCCTTACGGATGGTCAAGCGCAGGGCCAACTTTTTCAAGCCGACGCTATTGCCGGCATATTGGGTATTGACCGAATAAACGGTGTCGGTCCAGTAGTCGATATAGATGCGTTTTTTCTCGTGATCGACACTGACCATATCCTCGGTCAGCCTTCCGGAGGAATGTAAAACACGGAAGAAATCGGGACTTCCTTGCAGGGTCTTGAAATACTCGTATCCCGGCCGGTAAAGCAAGTCCAGGGCGTGGGAAACGTACCAGGAGTCGGTGCATTCCACGCAAGGGATCGAGAATCGGGAGATTGCCGGGCCGAGTGTCATGAAGCGGACGATCATCGTTCTGCCCCGCATCGAGCCCCGCAATAGGCCGCGGATTTCCGCAAGTCCTTCATCCCGATCCACCTGGTTTAAGGCCTTTGACAAGGAATCGCCCTTGGGCACCAAGTACTTGGTGGCTCCGCGGTCGCGCCCCTGATCAAAATATCCGTCGAAGTGAACGGTGTGCCCCGGAATGGCGAGCGGTATTTCTTCCCGCATTTCTTTGGTCATTCGCCGGGTACGTTCGCGGTCCTCTCGTGAGTCGTCAAGCACCTCCACGCGGTCGGGTTCGCAAAGCTCGATGGCGTTTCCGACAAACTCTTCCAGACGAGGATTATCCAGCGCAATGAGCCGCCCGTAATGGGCTGGCGACATCTTGGCGGCAAAAAGCTGGCGGTATTCCTCCCGGCTTTTCAGAATTTCAGGAGCCAGTCTCACTTGGTTCATTTAATAAATACCCTCCTTCGATTTCTTGACTTACACGGACTAAACGGCCCTCAATTTCTCCGAAACGGTCATTAAAAAATCTGCCGAAGCAGCTCTTATCTTTATACTTTCTCCCAAAACAGCTCTTAAAATTTCTCTCACCGTTCGGGGAAACCTGCGCGTGATACCCAACTACCTAATCATTTCTCCCGAAACAGCTCTTATAACGTCTCCCGAAACGGTTCTTAATTCATGAGGTAGGATGTAAAGTCGTTCCGCTGCTTTCCTTTCGTCTTCGGAATTTCTTTCTCCCCGACAGGTTGCGAGGCTTTTCGAGCGGATTCGGGCTCCGGCTGCAAATGACTCTTTTCCAATCCTTACCTTATCCAAGCGTTTGCATTCTTCCGTTCGTTTATCTTCTTGCGCGAGAAATGTTCTCCGGCCATTTTCCCGTCGCAATCTCTGTCGGTAGGGGTGAGTTTACACCCATAAAACGCAAGAAAACTGAAATGCCCAAAGTACGGCGGCCGATTCCTCCCGAGATCTCGATGCCTTCGGCTCGGTAATCTACCCTTGTTAAACGGCCCATCCGCCGGCGCGGGCCCACAAAGCGGTCCGATTGTCTCGAAGCGAACGTGTAACTATCCGCTTTGCCCACCAAGAGATCTTGAATCGATCTCATGGAGGGATGTTGGGTAAATGACCTGCGGCAGAGCTGGCGAAGTCGTCCTCGCACGCCGGTCTTACAAAGCCCAGTAACTATAGCGGCCGTGGTGGGCCACGTCAATGACCTGCGCGCACGGAAACGTCGAGAATTCGGGCAAAAAGCCGCTGGAAAGGAAGGCAGCCCTAACCCCCAAGGGCAAGTCCCCGTTCGGGCGGGCAGTCTGCACCGACGGCAAGCGGATGGTCGGTAAATCACCCCCGAAGTAGGGTGTCTAATACCCCTCGCGTGTAGCCCACAGATTCGGCAAGACCCACTTGGGGCGAATCGGGGTCCTTTTCGTGTTCAAAAGCTACCACGCCGGTGTAGTTGATTTCGAGGAGGGTTTCGAGGAATCGAGGGATATCGATAACGCCACGCCCCATTTCCACGGGTCGCCCTTGAGCGGTAGGTTCCGTGATATCCTTGATGTGCACGTCGAGCAGTCGATCGGCAAACTTTTTGGCGGATTCCGACGGATCCACGCCCGCGCGAAGGGTATGACCAATATCGATGCAAAGACCGATCCGTTTGTCCAGGTTTTGGATCCTTTGATAGGCGGTTTCGGGCAAGGGATAGAGGCGGTCTCCAGGCCCGTGATTGTGGATCGCTACCCCAATACGGGTTTGCTGAACCTTTTCGTTCACCAGGTCGAGCAGACCGGGTCCCGGAACGCCGATGATCAGTTGCATTCCCGCCGCTTGGGCATAACTGAAGGCTTGCTCGATCTGCTCGCGGGTAGTCATGGTGATTACGCCGCCGGCATAGAGAGTGAAGCCCAGATCGGCGACCTTTTGCCGCACCTGCTTGATCTCGTCGATGGAGGCTTCCAGGGGCAGGTGGAACGATTTAAGACAGATCCAATCCAACCCGACCTGCTGAGTGATGGCCAGCGCTTGATCGAGCGGGAACTTCCGCAGGGTATAAGAGGCAAGGCCGAGCTTAAACGGTGGCTGCTTCTTGCCGGGACGCTCTGCCGCAAACACCGGTTGCGAAATTTGGCTTACGAGGCCGCTTCCCCCCGTATAAGTTGCGGCAAGGGCAGTGGCAGCAGTCCATTTGAAGAAGGAGCGGCGCGTTGCATTTGATTTCTCGGATGATTTCTCTGAGCTTTTCTCTAATCTCATCGAAGAAACTCCTATGCGTCGTTAAGGCTTTCAAGCGTGGTCACGTTTTCGAGGGCAGATTGGCGTCAAGCTTTAGCGAGCCGGATACTGATCCCGATTGTGACTCTCCAATCAAATACCTTAATTCTTATCTCTCAACTTTTCATGATTTCGCCTCAAAAGTCGGCTCGCCTCCTTCATGTGCCGAAGCAAACGGGTGAAAATTTCTTGTCGCTACCGACTTTCAGCCAACGTTAAAATCGCAGGTAAGCACGTCATGGAGGCGAGATCAACTGACGATTGTCCGCGTTTTCCCTCGGCATTATACCGAATTCAACGCCCGCGATGACTAAATGAAGTGGTGCCCGCCGCAAGCTTCCCGGTATCGCGACCTTGTCGGAAATTAGCGGACTCCATGGAAAGCGCTGCAAACGCCACGGGGAGCGCGTCATCGGCGGCGGAAGCACCCCCAGTTGTTTCGCGAGTTTTTGCGGAAGGCGAGTTAATTGTTTTGAACAAAATCTGCCTTGTTCCGATCGTTATCGCCCTCCCGGGGTTCGCCGTGGCTTGCTCGATCAATATCTGCTTCCGAGTATTTCGTCGTCGCTTGTTCGACGAAAGTCTCCTTCTGGATGTTTGTGCGTCGGTTATTCGGTCAAAATGTCCTTCCGAGTGTTTCGCCGACGCTTGGAGTCGCCGCAAGTACGCGTTATGCCGCACGATTCGGAAACACAGTAGTCATGGGTCGAAAATACTTTAATTCCGGGTTGCCATGGGGTCAATCGGCCGAGGCACTAAGGCCAGTTGAGTTTTGGCTATCCGCGGGAAGTGGTTAGACCGGTACTCAAACTGACCGGCAAGGGTAAAAAGACTTACATTACATGAATGAAATCGTGGGAAATCACCAGATTAGACGGGAACAAGTTAGACCTGCGGGGTGACAGGTTTTGGGAAAGTTTAGCCGCCGTGAGAGGATCCCTGAGAGCTTAGCTTGGAAGCCCTCGAGCCGGCGTTAAGTCCCCGAGTAACTTTCCCTCGCTTCCACCCGAACTACACCCGCTTGTCTCTCTTCGCAGGTGCTCTTTATTTGAGTATCCGTTTTGTTCTGCCTCTATGGGCGTAGCTGTGGATTCAATGCGGGATGTTTCTTCTTAATTCCGTGAATCCTCTCTCCCCTCAGGGCCGGTCTATGGTTAAGAGGGGCATGGACCGGGGAGCGGAAACTCGGCAAGGACGTAAATATTGGCTGCTTTGCCTTTGACGCCCCTCTTTTTGTCAATTCCCTCCCCCCCTGACCCTTTTTCGGAAAAAGGGGAGTGGTCCTCGCACTCAGAGGTAGGATTAAGGGAAAGAATGACCACGGGGGATGAGTGCCGACGAAAATGCCCGCATACTTTTCCGTGTCAATGGCCTATGCGGAGTACTCGATTTGACCTCCCTGGTAGCGGATAGCGGGTAAATCCTTCGCAAAAATTGGGCCTCGGAAATTATGCTTGAGAATTTATGAGTTTGAAGACATAGCCTTCCGGAGTAAGTTCAATTAAAAACTCCCGGTCAACGCGAAACGGTCGACGCATCTTTTCGTAGGCCTTGATCCAGATTACATGGAATGTCTGGCCACGTTTACCCAAGGGTGGCTAGTCCACTTTGATCTTGTGGTCAGTCCACTTTGATCTTAAGGAAAACGGTCGCCTCGTCTCGAGTGACATCCCACACGCTGTTTTTTTCCAAGCGCTCAGCGGCACCCAGTTAATCGGGTGGTGAGCACCCGCTTTGTGCGCCCAGAATCCGACGGGAGATTGGACACAGATTGGGAAGTGGGTGATTGCGGTAGGTAAGTTCGGCGGGTCATATCTATTATTGAAATACGTATTCAAATCTAAATATTAGACTTACGGTGGCGGTTGAGGCTTGCCCGAAAGAGCGTTGGTTTGATTCCGGGCCGGGCAAGCTGGAAAGGAGCTGTCATAAGTACCACCTCGTAGAGGTACTATTTTTCTTCTCGGATGATTGATGAGGGGCAATTTTATGACATCATCGGAAAAGGGGAACGCAGAAGCCTTTTCCTGCGGGTTAATGCAGACTCGCTCGGAGTGGCGTCTTCTCCCAAGCGGCAGCTATGGATTCCAGCGACTGGTTCCTGAGGCAATGGCCTATTTTCCGCCGATTAAGCGCTCAGAAGGTCTACGTTGGAAGCAGAGCCAGTTAGGGCCGGAGTATTATGAGCTGACGGTGCCGGGGGAAGTGATCGCCATTTATACTTTGAAAGATTTATGCCAGGAAATTCGGAATCGTGATGCCAATTGGAAAAGAATTCGTTGTGGGGCTCGAGAGCCGCCGGAGGAGTTGGGGCGTCTGGACCATGTAGCGCGAAGGATTTTAGTTGCAGCGAAAGAGCTTCAGGAGCATGGGTGTGGGGTTGGATTGCTTGCCCCTGAAAATATTGCGATCTTCGAATGGCAAGACCATTTCGAGGTTTTCTTTTGGGATTTAGGCTTTGTCTGGACTAAAATCGATTCCCCTTTTCTTCCTAACTGGTTAACTGAGGACGCCTCCGGGAACGAGGTTAGCAAGCTTTGGGACTGGAAGCCAATCCTCCAGCAGTTTCGGGGGTTAACTTGGGAGAATCTTCCCGGTTCAATCCGGCAGCAGGTGGGGCAGCTTTTCAAAAACTATGGCATTGACCCAACCGAGCGAGATCCCCGACTCGATGTCAAAGTTGTAGCTCGGGTATTCGTTTCCGCCCTGCTGGGTAGGTATTTCGACCGGTGCCCGGATCCGGACGAATATCCTGAAACTCAGGTGCAAGAACCGCATGTGCCGCATGCGCGGCGGGTATGGAGGACTTTGTGCGATGCTATTGAGGGAAAGTTCGCGAGTTTCGGCGAATTCGCTGAGGCCCTCGAGGAAACTCCTCTGAGCCAGCACTTCCTTCAAGAGGCCCCCGAACCCAGATTCCTTCAAAAAACGGTTGTACGGTGGGGGGGTGTTTTGGCGATCGGGGCATTGGTTCTTGGGGCGGGAAGAGCAGGAATGGTGCTTTTTGGTGACGGGCGATTTCCCGCTTCCGGCAGTTCTCAATACGAATTGGAAAGCTTGGAGCTTGACCAAGCGACCCGCGAGGACTCGCAATTCTCGAGCGAGATCGAAGGGCTCGTGGTTGAGCTTAGGAAAGATCTTAACCAAGTGTGGGGGATTTATTTAGAAGCCCCGCTTAAAAACTATTTGTTGGCGAAACGGCGGATGGAGGAACTTGTAGGAAAGCTCAAGAGGGATCAAACGGATCTGAAGATTGCTGAACGCAAAAATGTCATTAAGGCTGGCGTGTGGGCGGAGTATCAAAAATGCGTCCAAGACTTGGCGTTGAAAGCTCAAGAGTTTGGGATCGAGTTCGACTCCTCGCGATGAGCTCAATGTTAATGGTATGTTTTACAGCTATTACGGGAGGAGATGGGATTGCAGGTGCTCAGATGGCAGGTGTTAAGGCGAGCGCCAGCGAGCCGTCGAGCGAAACTGGTCACGTGGGGCAACCGGGATCCTTAATTTTGCTTGTTCGGGCAAATCCTGAGACCACTTCGGAGATGATTCGCAATACTTTACGAATGGGCGCGCAGCAGGCGGGGTGTAGTTACTTTGCTATCGAGGTCCGCGAAGTGCTCCCTCAGACTATTGACGAACTTGAGGCGCTGGTCCGGGACTTGAGTTCCTCGGCGGGGGGAGCACGGCAAGTGATCGCACGCGAGTTTCGCTTAGAACAAAAACCTGGCCCGCGGCCAGTATGGAAGTTTGTGTTAACGAATGCCCCGAATCAGATCCTTACAGCTCTCGAGGTTTTCTATGGGGAATCGGGTGCTCAGGGGGTGCAATATGAGGCTGTTTCACTCAAGGCAGGAGCTGATTTGCAAGACTGTCTGGTGGCCATTTCGGTGTCAAACGGCATTTACCATTTCTATTCGAATCCCGCCAAGCCTCCCCCACAAGCTTTTACCTTGCATTTGCGTAATGCGGAAGGGCAGGATCACAAGGTTGCGGGAAAGTTTCCAGTCGTGGACAAATGTTATCTGATTCACTTGAGAGGGTTTAGTGGGGATCGAGCAAAACTTTTTGAGGTGGTTAAGGATTCAGCAAAAGTGGCTGATCCATTTACCGATTTGCGGGAGCATTCCAATGTCACGCTGAGTTTCGGGAGCGTGCGGACACAAAGTGTCGGGCCGGGTGAGACCATTGCGGGGTTAGAACTGGTAGTTGGTGTTCCTGGACTACCGAATCGCTGGGTGGGGCGTGTTTGGATGCTTTTCCCGTTGACTGCCGAGCAATTCAGTCAGCACCAAAAGGCGATTGATGGGCTGAAGAACCCGTTGGAGGAACTGCCCGACTATATCCGGAACGAGCAGCGGTCATCGGGCACCGCGGAGGCTGTAGCGAAGAACCCAGAGCCACGTTGGTATGAACTTACACCCTCAGGAACTGGTTTATTCGAGACCCGGATTAAACTGGTCGACAGTAGCGCAGAATATGCGACACTGCACAGTAAGTTGCCGAAAGTTTATCGTATTCTCGTGTGGGAATTCGAGGATTCGACTAATCCGCAAATTCGCTCTGCTATCAGTGTAACAGTAGAAGGGGCAAGCAGGCCCTACAAAGTGGAAGAATTGGCTCGGTGGCGAGAGCTTATTGAAGAGCGAAAAAATCTTAGCGATGGACAATAAGTTTTCGACCCAAACGCGCGTATTCTGGTTATAAGTTTCATATGAGGGCAAAATTTTGAAAAACGCGATTGAAAGCGTGTCGTTTGGCGAGCAGTCCTCTGAGGCCCAAAGAATTCAATTTAGTGAAGGTAGCACCGTCGCGATTGGTTGGGGGCACGGCAATAGCGGCGGAACTGGAGACCCAGGGGTTCGGCTCGGAGCCGATTTTTTTATCGAGCTTTGTAATGGAAATATGATGCTCACATCACGAACAGATGATGTGAAGATCATATCCCTCTCGGCAGCCCCGTGAGCACTGGTGGAAAAGCCCGCTGAATAGGGCTTCGGCTTTGCCACGGCCGGTGTGAGTGTGCGGTTTTCTAAGCGATCGCTGGGAGTGCCGCGGGAAAGTTAGCTTGCCGGCGCAAAGATGATCGGCGAAAAAGGTTGTGGGGCCAGAATGGGAATAGGAAGTAACAGGCACCGGGGCCGTTTTCTCCCGGCGCATGGGGCTCATGGACGGCTTGCTCCGGCTCGCATTGGTGAAGCCGAGACTCATTGGCTCCGAAGAATTTCATTTTGGGGCAACTTCTCCGAATTGTTTTCGTTCCAGTGAACCAACCTAGGTCCGAGTGCACGGAGAACGGAGATCGGGTTTCATACACCGAATCATGGGAACAATTTGGCATAAAGATGAGTGAATGATTTGATACAAGGGTCTGGCTATGGCGGACAATCTCGAGCCATTAACTGAAGCCGGCTGTCCACTCTTGCCCGAATCGGTGCGAGCAGAGCTGGTTGCTAAATTCAACCGCACAGTCGAGCTCCTGAATTTTGCTTGGGAAATCGCCTCGCAGTCGGGTACTGCTGAAGAGCTACTAA